>Ga0307412_10000136_pt1 | contig 53315 bp, 50 predicted proteins | sample DK1Cmetagenome_3_FD_203823 | JGI IMG/M metagenome (GOLD analysis project Ga0307412, IMG submission 203823) | Maize rhizosphere microbial communities from greenhouse at UC Davis, California, United States - DK15-C-1 | ecosystem: Host-associated > Plants > Roots > Rhizosphere > Soil | place: USA...
CCTAGTGACTCTTGGCCTTCCTGATGCGAAGCATGATCAGCAGCATGATCAACAATACCGGCGGCGCCATGCCCAGTAGCGCGTCACGGGCAGACAGATTCGCCCCCAGCGTATGCAGCCCGCTATAGACCAGTTTGAACAAGTTGATCAGGTAGTAGGTGATGGCGATGATGGATAAACCTTCCACGGCACGTTGAATCTTGATTTGTGCGTCAGCGCGGGCGTTGAGGCTGCGCAGGATTTCCGCGTTCTGGTCCTCCATCTCGACCTGTACACGGGCTTGCAGCAGGTCGCCCAGGTTGGCAACGCTCATGGCCAGTTGTTCAAGACGCTGTTCGGTGGCGGCGCAATACCGCACCGTCGGTTTGAAGCGCCGCTCGATGAACACGCCCAATCGCTGACAGTCACCCAGGTGGCTTTCCCGCAACTCGCCCAGGCGTTCGAAGACCAGTTGCGCATAGGCTCGGGTAGCGCTGAACCGGTGGCGATTCTTGACCGTACTGCTGACGACCTGGCGGGACAGTTGGGTGATATCTTCCAGCAAGGCCTTGGCATGCACACCGCTGGCGTTTGCATTGCGCTCGGAAAGCGCCACGAGGGTGCGATCGAACTCATTCAGTTGCGGGTCCAGTGCCTTGGCGGTGCTCAGCGACAACGACGCCATCATGCGATAGGTTTCGATTTCCAACAGCCGCCGGATCATCCGTCCCTGGCGGTAGGCGTTGAGTTTTCGATTGATGAACAGCAAGCGATTGGTACCGTCCTCGGTCAGTCGAAAGTCGCTCCAGACCACGGCATCGCCGCCGCCGACACTGGAGCCGCACGGGTCCTTGAAGCCGTAGCTGGCCAGGTCGAGTCCTGCTTCGCCGCGCACCAGCACCTGAACGGCGTTGATGATGTGCTCGCGGTGTTCTTCGATGCCCCGCGCCAGGCACTCGGGCAACGCGGCCCACTGCAGCGCATGGCTGCCCGCCGCAACGACCAGGGTCAGGGTGAAGAATTCGGTGTGGCGCTCCCACTTCAGAGGATGCCCGTCCAGCCGGGTGATGCCCTGTGCGGCCTCGCTCGCCACCGTGTCGGGGCACAACTGCCCGAGCAGCTTTTCGCATCGGACGTTGTCACCCAGCAAGGCCAAGTGAAAGACGTGGGCCGGTTCGTCGAAATACAGCGACGGGCGGGCGTGCAATTCGTTGTGCAGTTCTTTTCGTTGGGGATGCATGCGAGGCGACCGTGTGGTTGGCGTTATTGTTGGGTAGAGCACCTGCCAGCTTCCATAGGCGTGGGTAATCACTCAGTCTGAAATGCGGAACACGACAAATCAATCACTTATGACGGTTCGTCCACATCAGGTGGAATTTTTTTTTCGGATGATTTGATTTTTTGGCCCGACTTGAGCCGCACATGTGGAATTTTGCACGGGTCAACTGAATGTGTAGAAAAAGAGCGGTACGCTCTTTTTCAATTGGTACCGATTGCGCATGGCATATCGCCCGTCCCGGGGTAGCCCTCCATGACTATGACCCTACTTTTTACCTACAGGGTTGACATCATGAGGATAAAAATTAGCCCAACGCTTATGATGAGGTGGGTTTGCGGGCGCGGCTTCGAACGCTGCTGATTGGCCTTAGGCTCCGTTAATAAAGGCATGCATGCGAGCAACAGTGATAGTCCTCCAATAGCCGGGGGACTGCCGCGCTAAATTCATTGTCCTTGTTGCATTAGGCTGCAGTCGCTCTTCTAACGCCTACGGCCAGAATCACACGATATATACATCTATATCCAGCGACGCACCTATAATGCCGATCCAGCGTGTAATATGTCGCTCAAAATTTAACGGTGGAGCTCCATTGGAATAAATGACACATGAAAGCTGGATTTCACAATCAGGCATCACAGAAAAATTAGTAAATTTTTCTTCCAGGCTGCTGAAATTCTTCATCATGCTTTCAATGTGAGTTTCCAGATCCAAACATTTATCCAGCTTAGATTTAGCAATCAAACCGTTTTCAATCTCAACAAGCTCAGTTTTCGGCCGCTTATCCCCAGCAGACCAAATCTCGTCTCCCTCAATACCTATTGCGTCGGATATTTGGTCCGGCCGCATATGTTTACTCGTAAAAATTAATCTTACATGGCTCTCCATATGCACCTCTAGTAATGGTTTATATTGATGCCAGTTTCCTCGCCTGGTCCATTGCCCGCCTTAGGCTTAACTATAACGTTCCCATTTTTATCCTTAAATAGATCGTACTTAGAACCATTTTTCTTCGGTTTTAAATCATGAGGATCAATGCCCGCGTCTTTTAGCTTTTCAATCTCACCAGGGGACAATGCTTTATCTCCTGGGGAAATCTCGTCGTCGCTAGACTCATTAAAATATTTGTCGCCGAGATACCAGCCTACACCTGCACCTATGCCAGCACCTAAAGCTCCTCCGATAACTGTGCCTACGCCAGGACATACAAACGATCCAGCTGTAGCACCCGCTTCAGCTGCAGGCACAATCCATATGCTTTGCCCTTTCGGATCAATGTATCTAGTTGGGTTACCTTCCACATAGGCGTAAGTGTTCAGCCCTCCACCCAACCCAATCGGATCACTCTGTACGTATCGCCCAGTATTCGGATTGTAATCCCGATAATAATTATAGCTTAGTTGCGTTTGCGCATCGTAAATCTGCCCCGGAAACCGCAGCGCTATGGTGGTGGCTTTGCCATCGCCATCTACGTCCTCTTCAGGTGCCCCTACGCCATACGCATCACTGTTCCAACGCCACAGCAGTGCTTGGGTACTGTCTGTCGCCAGTCTCGGTGTGTTTAGATGATCGACATGCAAGTAAATAAGTTTGCTGCTGCTCACTTCGCCTAGCGTGGAGAAGTTGGTCGCCAGTTGTGCCAGCGGCATGTCGTCTAGCCAGAACCAATACTGGCCGCTGATTTTTCGGCCATTTCCGTCATAAAATGTTTGGCCGATCAGCTTGCCGCTAAGGTCGTACAGATAGGTGGTAGTGCTGACCAGAGCCTGACTGCCCATCTCATAGGTACGTTTGATAATTCGCTGGCCTAGCGCGTTGTATTTGTATTCGGCAACTTTATAAATGCCGGCTTGATAGACCTCACTCAGGCGATCTTGGCTATCATAAGTGAATCGACGGCTATCTATCTGCGTGTGGTTCCCTGCAGCGTCCAAAGACAGTGCAGCCCCGTTGACGCCGGTCAGCCGATTGCTATCGGTGGCATAGGTTAAAGACTGTGTTTCGGAGATATTGCTGCTGCTTAGATTTGTAGTGATACGTTGAGTCCTGTTGCCTACGGCGTCGAAGCTATAAGCTTTTTTGATGCTGGTTGTCTGCTCCAAGGTCAAGCGGCCCAGCCCATCATATTCGTATTGCACCGGCCCCCACTGGCTAGTGGAGTTCTCGGTAATGTTACTGTCAGCGTCGTATCGGTAGGTCGTTTGCCAGTTGCCGACTTGCTGCTGAGTCAGTTGATAATCTTGATCATAGGTTCTCGACATCAAGATACCGTTGCCCCAGGTCAGAGACTTGACTGGACCGAAGGGCTGATAGGAAATGTTGCTTGCCAGTGTTGCTGTCTTCTCGCCGATAGCTAGTTTGACACCAGTTACCTGTGCAGCACTGTTGCGCGTATAGGTCAGGTTGATATTTGATGGATAGCCGATTTTCACCAGATTGCTGGCTGCGTCATAACCGTAATTCAGCGTTTCGTAGTAGTCCCCGTTGTTGACTCCCACCGAGCGGTACTGCCTGACCAAGTTGCCTTTGGCGTCGTATGTGTACGTCAGAACCCCTGCGCTGTCCTGTATTCCTGTGAGATGCCCAATCCCGAGATTGCCGTCAGCAGTCTGGTCATAGAGGAACTTGATATCTAGCCTAGGTGTGGCTGGATAGCTTTTGCTAGTAAGGCGGTTGAGCGCGTCGTAGGCGTACTCGGTCACTACCCCACGTGCATCAGTGCTGCGGATGAGATTGTTAGCCTCATCATAGGCATAGGTACTGATACCGCCATCGGGGCTTTTGCTTGTGATCCGATTACCAAGACTGTCATAGCTATAACGCGTCGTCACGCCCCGAGGATCGACCACTTGGGTGACTTGGTCGTGGTTGTTGTAGCCCAAGGAAGTAACGCCCTGCAAAGGATCGACGATCTTACTGACCCTATTCAGAGCATCGAACGCTTGCTGCGTTTTGTGGTTACGCGGAGTGGTATCGCTCGACTGATTGTCGTTCAGGTCATAGCTATAGCGTTGAGCCTGGTTGGCAGCCCCGACTACCCGAATCAGGCGACCTAGCTCATCGAACACCCGCCGCTGAAGGCGGACCAATGCACCACTCGCGTCTTTTGTCCGCTCCGCCGTTCGGTTACCCATTGAGTCGAGCGTGTAGTTGATGCTTTCTCCAAGCCGGTTACGCACGCCGACAAGACGGCGGGCATCATCATAGCTGTACTTGACCCAGTTGCCGTCAGCCGTAGTCACTTGCACCAGATAACCGACTTCGTCGTAGGCGTATTGGGTGGTAGAAGAGTCAACAGTCAGGCTGGAAAGCCAGCCTTGCGGCGTATAGCTAAGAATCGTTACCACGCCGTTTGGGTCAGTAACACTCTGTGGATTGCCATAGCTATCGAAACGGGCAAGCGTATAGACCTGACCAAGTGCGTTGGTTACGGTTGTGAGATTGCCGTCAGCATCATATGCATACCTAGTGATGTCCTCCGCGTCGGTGCGTCCACCGTCAATACTTGCAACCTGCCCGAGGGCAGTGTAAGTGCGGCTGATGGTAGCTGCTTGAGCGGAAAATGCCAGCCAGACACAGGCGGTCCCTGCCACTACGTTGCGCAAAAAAGAAACGATCATGCTCTAATCCTTGATAGAAATGCTCATCGGGGTGTGGTCTGCCGAGCGAGCTCGCGTCCTTGAATATCCATAGATATACACAGTAACGCTGTGTGGTTCAATTACTCTTATCCACAGCAAACGATCAGAATCGAACGAAACCGTAGGGGGGGGGCTTCTAGGAAGCGTGCTGACGCCTCATATCGGCAGATCCATGTTCTAACCGTAATGTACCTAACAAATAATTGCCGGTTGGAAAGTTACGACTCTGCTCCCGAGTCGCAAAGCATGCTCAAGATCGACGTACGGGTGCTTGTCTGAAACGTCAGCTCGCAAGCATCACTCAACGCAGGCCAGTGTGACGCCTGCCGCATGATGAGTAATGCTTGGTGCGACTTCCAAAACCCTTTGCAAAAGCCTTAGGCTCGGTCTAGGCTTGACAGCTAATCATTGATGCGCTTAATCGAAACCTGTAAGCCCGTGTCATGGAACCATGCTCAGTGAAAGGGAATTCATTTGGAAACGAAAACCATCAGCATGTTCGTCAGCGAGAGCTTGTGCATTCCGATCAATATAGCTAGGTTTAGTTGTACAACGGTATCGGTTGCTAGCAGGGGCAAATTTTGGATCGAGAAAAATTCGTTAAGCGAACGTTTTTCACGTCACCCAGAAGGAGTCCTTAACAATGAGTCTCTGGCCTGCCTAAAGTTTTATCAGCACTTTGTCGCATGCAAACATCTTCCGCGCTCGGTGCGCTCTGAAGATGCAACCAATGGCATAGAAACTTCTACAGCGTGCAAGACTGAAAAACGTCGAAATGATCTGGTTGGCGATCAATTAATAATTCCTCAACATTACTCATGGCAATCATCTGTGCGGTGTCTCGGAGTTTTGCGTAATGGGTAATATGTACGGAGCTTTACGGTCCGCCCCAGAGCGAACGGTCTTAACGAGTCTGTGTATTTCATCTTGGCTGGTACTGGTTCGCTCAAGTCTCGATATCGAAACCGGTGTAATTTTCGTTACTTCTTACGATCGCAGCATTTGTCGTTATAGTTGTAAGATAAGTTTGATCGTTGTGGTCGGGGTTCGTTGCTCGGCTACGCCGCAGCAATCATCTGTGAATTACAATCAGCTGGCTTTCAGCCTAATATAGTTAGAGGCATATGATGCATATTGTAAAGAAGGCGAAGTGTTTAAATTTTGCCGCATTATCCATCTGGTTGACGTTGGCGCCAATATCTGCGACCGCTGCAGCATATCAATGGGAAGGCCAACGTACTGGGTATTCTTCTGGTTATCCTATAGATGTGTGTAGGGCTGAAATTATAACGACGGAATCAGATCCTGCTCGTGGTAGGACTGTCTTGGCTGATACAATCAAGGTTCATACAATTTATTATGATTGGTTTAATGGGCAGCCAAGAGCTATAGCTAGTTGCGCTTTCGATTTTTTAGTTACTTCGGCACTTGCCCATGGAATTGAGCAGCGCCTTTCGAACTCGGGCGAATACGCTGCACTACGACGAGGTGACGGTTGCGATGGAGTGAAGACTTACAACCTAGTTACGGGTGTCTGCGGACAGGAAAAGGAACAGGGGGTCCCTGATCAATTTGCCTGTGTTGGAAACCCGATCTCGGTTAAGTCTGGCAATAAATATCAAAAAGAAACTGATTATAGTGATGGTGCACTTGAGGTTTCCAGGCACTATAATTCTTTAGATGGTTTGTGGCGTAGTGTTTTTTCCGATGTTGTGAAAACTAGCGGAAATAATTTTTATGTCTCAAGGGCTGACGGCAGCAATTCTAGCTACACCGCGTCGGGAGATTCCATAATTCCTGATGTAAGGGGCTCTGGTGATCTAAAAAGAACATCTGGCGGCTGGGAATACAACTCCCCTATTGGAGAGGTGTTGGAGTTTGACACTACCGGTCGACTTATTAAATACGTGTCTCGATCGAGTAGAGTATATGCGATAAGCTACGATAACTTAACCTTGAAAGTTAGTGTCAATACTAGGGGTGCTAAAAGCCTTTTGCTGACGTTAGACGCTCAAGGTCAGCCATTGCGAGCTCAAGTCGGCGATGTCACATTGGTTTATAGCTATGAAGATTATCGACTTGCGAGTGTTAGCAAACAAGCAGGCGGGATAATTCAAGTGCGTAAATTTCTCTATGAAAAAGATGACAAGAAGCTTTTGACAGGCATTATTGACGAGCGTGGAGTGCGTTTTGCCACGTGGGATTACGATATTCAAGGTAGGGCGATATCCAGTCAGCACGCCGGTGGTGCAGGGCTTACCCACGTAGAATATTTGGATGGGGCAAGCACGGTTACGAATGAGTTAGGAAAAAAAACTACATATAAGTATCAGCAGTACCTTGGCATTAGTCGGATCACGGCGATTATTGGAGAGCCCTCTCCAAACTGCCCTGCTAGTAACTCTAGCTATACTTACAACGCCTACGGCCAACTTGAAACCGTCACTGACGCCAAGGGCTTGATCACTTTCTTCATGTATAACGATCGTGGGCTAGAAATAGCCCGAACCGAAGCCAGATGGACTCCGTTGGAGCGTTTCACTTATACGGATTGGCATCCTGACCGTGCTCTGCCGATCCGGGTTATCGCGTCGGGTCGTGTTACGGAGTACAACTACGATGACGAGGGTAGGTTGCTGAGTCAGAAAACAACTCCTGAACAAATATCCGCTCCCAACTAGTTGAGGTTGCAGAGATCTGGCTAAATCAGAGATCCGAATACCTATCATTCAATGTCCGCCACGGAGGTTTGATTGCTGCCTCATTAATCGTGGCGGGCTAATTGAGGCGGAACCTATCCGATACAAAGAGCAGTATTCAGCTTGAGATCGGACATAAACCCTCCGATTTTAAAATGAAATCGATGTCATGACTTGCAATAGATAATCTGTTGAAAATCAGCGCTATCGCACATCATTTCGCGCATCGAATGTTTTCAGCATGTGCCGCCGCGCGTCTTGAATTTAGTCGTTGTCAGCTTCCTGTCTAGCTACTGAGAGCAATGATGCGTGGAATGATCGCTCAGTGGCGTCTTCTAATAGCTGTGAACTTGATAGTCGTTATCCAGCCAGCAACCTGGCGCTGGGGAAAGTGTCAATTGTTGGGCTGAGTAATGGTTATCAATAGTAACTTTGTGCTCGGCTCAGCGTTGTGCAAAGTATCCCTCCCGGACCGCCAATGAAAAGCTTATGATTAGCTACTGCTGTATCGTTCCCGAGCTGTATGAATCCCATTTAAATTTTTTGGCGCATGCGTCGGCGTGAATAGGGTAACGATATGTAAAATCGCAGTTTTCTAATAATTAAGGGAGCAAAAATCATGAGTTCGGAGTAATGTGAGCTTAGCAATTATAGTATTGCTGTAGTGTTAGTATTTTGGGAGTTCTGGGGCAATCGCTTACCCCTCGCATACTAGTTATTAAAAAATGTCAGCGAACTAACGTGGTTTCTTTGACGATCGAGTCGGCCCAGGCGGCTGAGCGACTTTACGGTAAACGCTATTCATATCAGAATTTTACTATTTTCCACTAGTGGAATAGTTATTATATTTTGCAGTTTTCTAAAAAAAGCTCGGATTAGAGGGCTTCGGGCGATTCCTATTTCCAATGGTTTGATGGCTGGAAACACGTGTGGGGCTTTTGTCCTGTTGAGCTCTGGGCAGCGCAGCAACATCTGTATTAGTTCCGTTAATGTATGCTGGGGTCAATGATTAGGGGCGTGGTGTTCCAACGCAGATAACAACCCTTTTATTGCCCTCCATCTCTTCGCGAGCACACTGGATCTTGCGTATGATTACCTTACCTGTGGCGGCCAGACATACAAATAGTGCTAACCGTTGGGTGGAGCTACAAAATGTAGTGATGGCCCCTGGCCAATTCACGCTTGAAACCGAAGCCGTCGCGTACGTAAATAACGACATTCCGATAAAACGTTCGGCAGATCGGGGGCTTAAAGTTGTCACCCAAATAGAGGGGGCTGAAGTCCATATGACCGCTACCAATTCAAGCTACACCTATAGCAAGCGTGGGCGGGTTTTGACGAGGGCCGATGCAAAGAGCTTGATTCACTGCCTACACCTACAAGCATGTTGGTTCGGAAATCGGCTGTACCCACGCCAGTGGCACTCTCTGGCGCGCATGACTATCAATGACCGGCCCTCCAATCGTTTCCTTCCAGTCACGGTTATCGAGGAAGACAGCATAGCAGCATTCAGTTACGATGCTGAAGGCATGGAAAAATTGCGGTAGACTCTATTCACATGAGCTTGAGACTTAGCATCTAATGAGCATGCTATGGTGCACTATGTTTAGGTTCAGCATTCAGATCTAGGATCTGGTTTGCGAACTTTGTGTGTACATTCCGTTTCAAATGTTTTTGTGCCGCATCTGAATCTAATAAATGGAGTTATGTGGTTGTTAGCTACGGATATAGCCTTCCCTCCAGTAGAGGAGCTCTGCGCCTGGCTGATGGACAACGCTGGCCTTAAGTCTCAGGACTTTGAGCGTGCACAGCGCCTGCAGCAGGAATCTGAAAGCAGTGACCCGCTCGGACTGTTGACGCGTCTCGGGCTGGTGTCTGAGTTTGAGGTGGCGCGTGCCTGGGCGGCGCTGCTACCCGCTCCTTTGCTGATGGCCGACACCGCGCCGCCTCTGCTAGATCCACTGCCGGCCCTGACCGAACGTTTCATGCGCGATTATCAGGTGGTGCCGGTGGGCTGGAGCGACGACGGCCTCCACGTACTAAGTGCGCGGCCCACCAGCGTCTACCCGTTTCAGGCCATTGCCTACGCCTGTGAAGTGCCGGTGCTGGTGTCCGTCGGGCCGCGCCATGAGGTCGAAACCCTGATCGAGCGCTACTACGGTCAAGGTCGTTCAGCTATGAGCACGCTGATCGAGAACCTTGACGAGGATGGCAGCTCATCTGAAGATATCGAACACCTTAAGGACCTGGCGTCCGAAGCTCCGGTCATTCGACTGGTAAATCTAATCCTGCAACGCGCGGTTGAACAGCGCGCCTCGGACATACACATCGAGCCTTTCGAAAGCCGGCTGAAAGTGCGTTACCGAATTGACGGCGTGCTGCACGAGGCCGAGGCGCCCCCATCCAGCTCCTCGGCTGCCGTCACTTCCCGGCTCAAGATAATGGCCCGGCTTGATATCGCCGAACGACGCCTCCCGCAGGATGGCCGGATGATGCTGCGAATTCAGGGGAAGGAACTGGATCTGCGGATTTCTACCGTGCCGACTAGTTTCGGCGAATCAGTCGTGATGCGTTTGCTGGATCGGCAGACCATCGACTTCGATTTTCCGAGCCTGGGTTTCGACGGCGAACGTTTGGAAGATTTCCTAGAAGTGTTGGAACGGCCCCACGGCATTCTGCTGGTCACCGGGCCCACCGGGTCGGGCAAGACCACCACTCTCTATACGGCGCTGTCGCGACTCAACACCGCCGAGCGCAAAATCATTACTGTTGAAGATCCGGTGGAATATCAGCTCGAAGGTATTAATCAGATTCAGGTTAAACCGGCCATCGGTCTAGACTTCGCCGGAGCGTTGCGTTCCATCGTCCGGCAAGACCCAGATGTGATCATGATCGGTGAGATGCGCGATCTGGAAACATGTCGCATTGCGATCCAATCCTCGCTGACCGGCCACATGGTGCTTTCGACGCTGCACACCAACAGCGCGGCGGCCAGCATCACCCGCCTGGTGGACATGGGTGTCGAGAGTTACCTAATCGCCTCCACGGTTAACGGCATCCTTGCTCAGCGGCTCGTTCGACGACTCGATCCAGCCACTCGCGAAGCCTTCGAGGCGCCGCCGGAATTGATTGCAGAGCATGGCCTTGATCGCTTCACCGATGAACGTCCGATTCGTTTGTATCGTCCACGTGCCGACGCGCCGGGCGGCGGCTATCGCGGGCGCAGCGCGATCACCGAATTACTGGTCATGAATGAAGAACTTCGGAGTTTGCTGATGCGCCATGCCGATGCGTCCACACTGGAAGAGGCGGCCCGGCGAGGCGGCTTGCTCACCTTGCACGAAGAAGGCCTGCGCCAGGTGGTTGCCGGTGTAACGTCGCTCGAGGAAGTGCTACGTGTGACTCGGAGCGTGGGTAATTGAGCCTGTTCAAGTATCGCGCGCTGGATGGTCAGGGCGCGGCGCAGAATGGCACTCTGGAAGCCAGGGATCAGAACGCCGCCGTAGCGGCCTTGCAAAAGCGCGGCCTGATGGTCTTGCAGATCGACAGCGCGGGCATGGGTAGGCTGCGACGGGCACTGGGCAGCGGTTCGCTCAAAGGTGTAGCGCTGGTCAGTTTTACACAACAACTGACGACACTGCTTGGTGCCGGCCAGCCGCTGGAGCGTTCACTCGGCATCCTGCTCAAGCAGCCTGGTCAGCCGCACACCCGCACGTTGATTGAGCAAATTCGAGAGCAGGTCAAGGCCGGTAGGCCTTTGTCCGCTGCGCTAGAAGAGGTCGGCCAGTTCTCGCCGCTGTATATCAGCATGGTGCGCGCGGGCGAGGCCGGCGGCGCGCTGGAAAGTACTCTTCGCCAGCTGAGCGCTTACCTAGAGCGCAGCCAGATGGTGCGCGGTGAAGTTATCAACGCGCTAATCTATCCAGCCTTTCTGGTCGTGGGCGTGTTCGGCTCGCTGGCCTTGTTGCTGGCGTACGTGGTGCCGCAGTTCGTGCCGATCTTCAAGGACCTTGGAGTGCCGATCCCGATGATTACTGAGATGATTCTCGCCCTCGGCGAGTTTCTTGGCAGTTACGGCTTGGCAGTGCTGACCTGCATAATCCTGCTGATATGGGGCGTCATACTAGGCATGCGCGATCCGCAGCGCCGCGAGCGTCGGGACCGGAGGCTGCTGGGGATCGGCATCGTCGGCCCTTTGTTTCAGCGCATCGAAGCGGCGCGTCTGACCCGCACCTTGGGTACTTTGCTCAGCAACGGCGTACCTCTGTTGCAGGCGCTAGTGATCGCCCGACAGGTCTGCACTAACCGCGCGTTGCAAGTGCAAGTGGAGCAAGCAGCCGAGTCAGTTAAGGGCGGCGGAACCCTGGCCAGCGCGTTCGGTGAGCAACCGCTGCTGCCCGACCTGGCGTTGCAAATGATTGAAGTTGGCGAACAGGCCGGCGAGCTCGGCAACATGCTGCTCAAGGTCGCGGACGTATTCGAGGTCGAGGCCAAACGCGGCATCGACCGCATGCTGGCCGCGCTGGTGCCAGCGCTGACCGTGGTGATGGCCGGCCTGGTGGCGTTCATCATGCTGGCGATCATGCTGCCGCTCATGAGCCTGACCAGCAATATTTGATTCTTAACGAGGACTTATTTTCCATGAACAAGCGCATGAACATGAGCCGCATCCGCTTAAAACCCATAAGCCGTCAGGACGGTTTCACTCTGCTGGAGATGCTTGCGGTCATCGTGTTGCTCGGCATCGTTGCCACCATCGTCGTGCGGCAGGTCGGCAGTAACGTTGACAAGGGCAAATACGGTGCGGGCAAGGCGCAGCTGGCGAGCCTGGGTATGAAAATCGAAAGTTACGCGCTGGATGTCGGTTCGCCGCCTAAGGCCTTGCAGCAGTTAACGGAAAAACCGGACAATGTGTCCGGCTGGACCGGCCCGTACGCCAAGCCTTCGGACCTAAGAGACCCGTTCGGCCATGCATTCGGTTATCGCTTTCCCGGCCAGCACGGCAGTTTCGACCTGATCTTCCACGGCCAGGACGGCCAGCCCGGCGGCGAAGGTTACAGCGCCGACCTTGGCAACTGGGAATAGACTGGGAATAAGCAGCACAATGAAAGCACCTGCTGCAAACCGTGGCTTCACCCTCATGGAAATGCTGGTTGTGCTGGTTTTGATGAGCATCGCCGTCGGGCTGGTGGGCTTTGCTCTGCAGCAGGGTCTGAGCTCGGCCGGGGAACGCCACGCGGTGGGCGAGGTGGTTGAAGCGCTGCGGGCTACTCGGGTGAAGGCCATCGTCACCGGCCGGACAGCCAGGACTGAATTTGACCTGCGCCGCCTGACCGTCAAGGCACCGGGCAAGCGCTTACAGCGTCTGCCCGAGCATCTGCGCGTCACACTCAGTACGGCTGCCGATCTGGGCGCATCGGTTGAGTTCTACCCAGATGGTGGCTCTAGTGGCGGCAACCTGCTGGTGGTCGGTGCCGACAAAGGCTGGCGGATCGATATCGGCTGGCTGACCGGCAATGTTCAGGTTAGCAATCTTTGAAGCGCACGGCGCAGTCCGGCTTCTCGTTGCTGGAAATGCTCGCCGCACTCACCGTCATGGCCGTGTGTAGCGTCGTGCTGCTGGTGGCGTTCGCCCAGGGCGCGCGTTCTCTGCAGCAGGTTTCGCGCAATGACCGGCTGAGCCATGTGGCGCGCACGGTCATTGAGCAGGAAGGCGCGGGCCCCCTGGAAAGCGGTACCCGGCAAGGCGTGCTGGCCGGCATCGACTGGACCCTGGACATCCGCCAGCTCCCCGGCCTCAACGGACAGGCCCGGCTGTTTCGGCTGGATCTGCGGGTCAAAGAACATCAACGCGAAGCACGTTTCACCACGCTGAAACTGCGCGGCGCTGTCACCGGGGCCGGGTTGTGAGGCGCAACCAGCGTGGTTTCACGCTGCTGGAAGTTCTGCTGGTGATCAGCTTGCTCGGCATCCTGCTAATGTTGGTCGCCGGAGCATTGCTGGGCGCTAATCGGGCGGTGCTCAAAGCCGAGCGCTACACTACCAGCCTGGATGAGAGCCGCGCGGCTCAGGCGTTTTTGCGTGCCTCGATTAGTCAGGCGCTGCCACTGAATACCTCGGAGGATGACGCGTCACGTAGCTTTTTCGAAGGTTCGGCGCAGCGCTTGCAGTTCGTTGCTACCCTGCCGGACGAGCTGGGCGGCGGCATTCAAGTGCACACCCTCGAGTTGCAAGGGCCGCAGGGCGCAAGTGATCTGCAAGTGACATTTGCCCAAGTGCAGACCGCGGCGAATGGGGCATCGCTCAAATCCTGGGGTGAACCACAGGTGTTGCTGCACAACGTCGAGTCATTGAGCTTCGGCTATCGCGGGTTTACCCCCAATGGCAAGCCGACCGGCTGGCTGAACAGCTGGCCGTGGTCCAATCGCCTGCCGGGGGCGGTGCGCATCGACCTGCGCGTCAGGGGCGCGGTGGAGTGGGTGACGCAAGTGGTGGCCTTGCGGTTGGACCTGTCTGGCGGGGCGGGCGGCCAATGAAAATTTCTATACAGCACCAGCGCGGCGTTGCGCTGCTGTTGGTGCTTTGGGTTCTGGCCCTGCTGAGCTTGCTGCTAGGGGGGCTGGCCGGTTGGGTACAACTGGAAAACCGCCAGGCGCTGTGGCTGCGCCAGAACACCCAGGCGCTGCTTGCGGCGGAAGCGGGTTTGAACATGGCGGTGCAAGGACTGCTGGACCCGGCACAGAGCCAGCGGTGGATCGCTGATGGTCGCGCAAATGGGCAGTATTTGGACGACACGCAGCTGACGCTGAGCATCCGCAGCGAGCGCGGCAAGCTGGACCTCAACAGCGCCCCGGTTGCCGATCTGCTACGGGTGCTGCAGGCCTGCGGCGCGAACTCACGCCAGGCAGGCGTCGTGGCCCAGGCGCTGGCGGCGCAGCGCAACGGCGGTGAGTCGCCATTGCGAGTGATTGAGGAAGCGCGCATGTTGCCCGGCATGACGCGCGAGTTGTACGCCCGCCTGCTGCCGGAAATTACCGTGTGGAGCGGGCTGGACCGGCCCGATCCCGAATTTGCTTCGACGCTGTTGCGTCGCGTGTTGAATCTGCCCAACCGGAGCGCGGTCGGTGCCGACCCCGGCGAGGTGTTAAGCATCGATAGTCGCGCAGAACGACCGGGCGGCGTGGTCGCCCTGGTAAAGACCACTATTTTATTGAACCCATCGGAGGGAGGCGCGCAACCGTATCGGGTGCTGCGCTGGCAAGAATGAAGTCAAGCGTTTCCTCATCCAGCGCAGCCCGACTCTCGCCGCTGTTCGCGCTGCGCGACCGGGCCGCCCAGCAATGGCGCAGCAGCACGGCGCAGCGCGCCTGGCAATGGTGGCTGGCCGAGTTGCAGGCTTGCCTGCCACCAAGCATGCGCCGCTGGCTGATTCACGAAACTGTCGAGCAGGTATACGCCTGGCCGTTGGCCGAGCCGATCACCATGCCAAATGCCGACGCCCGCAAGATCCTTTTACTGCCGCCGTCTCAGGTACTAGTGCAGACCCTGCAACTGCCCGCAGCGGCGGCGCGCAATCTGTCCACCGTGGTCGGCTATGAGCTGGATCGCTTCACGCCTTTCGAGGCCAGCCAGCTGTATTTCGTGGCTCGACACGAAAGTCGCGGGAACAGTTTCATAGAGGTCACGCTGGTCGTGATCGTGCGCGAGCGACTGGACCGCATACGCGCTAGCTGCGCCGCTCTGGGGCTGCGGCCCGATGCGGTGGACGTAGGCGCTGGCGGGCAGCGCATGGGCATCGATCTGCTGCCGATGCCGTCGCGCCAGCAGCAGGCGCGCTCGGGCCACCGGCTGCGGCGCGGACTGGTCTGGCTCTGCGGCGCGCTGTTGTTGAGCGCGATGCTGTTGTGGCTCAACGACCGTCAACGCTTGCTGGAAGAAATGCAGGCCGAGGTGCAGAGGCAGCGGGCTCAGGTCAACGAGATCCAGCAGCTGCGCCAGCAACTGACCAATACCCAGGGCGCGGCCAGTTACTTGCTGCGGCGCAAGGCCGAACAGTTGCCGCTGTCTGCACTGCTCAGCGAGCTGACCCGCTGTCTGCCGTCCGATACCTGGATCGAGCACCTCGAAATCAACAACGGCGTCGAGGTGGCATTCTCCGGCCAAAGCGGTAAGGCCAGTGCCTTGATCGCCCGCGCCATGGATTGTCATGGTCTGGACAACGCCCAGTTCCAGGGCGTGATCCAGCCCGACAGCAAAACCGGGAAGGATCAGTATTCCATGCGCGCCCAACTGCATCAAGGAAGTGTCGATGCTTCGTCCGCTGAGTGACCGCGAGCGTCGGGGCGCAGCCCTGATCATTCTGGCGCTGGTGCTTTATCTGGCGTACTGGCTGTTGATCGAAAGCTGGTTCGCCGGCCCTTTGCGCGAGATCAACGAACAGACCGAGCAACTGCGCCAACAGCAGCAGCTTTACGCCGGGGTTCTGCAGCAGGGCGACGCACTGCGTGAACAGCTAGAGTTGGCGCGCCGCGACCCGGCCAGCAGCACCAGCCTGTTGCCTGGCAAGGATCCCAGTGCTGTGGCCGCCGATCTGATGCAGCGCATTTCCGATCTGGTCAGCAGCCAGGCCAGTCAGGGCGGCGGTTGCGAGCTGACCCAGCGCATGCCTATCACGCCTGAGCAGCAAAGCGCCGAGTCGTATCGGCAGGTCAAGGTCAGCCTGACACTTAACTGCGCCATCGAGCCGCTGAGCACCATCATGCACGCCCTGGAATATCAGCGGCCATTCCTGTTCATCGAAGACATGAGCGTACGCCGCGACGCCAATGCACCAGCAAGTGGCGGCGCCGGCAAGCTAGTGGCGCACTTGCTGGTTCGCGGCTACTTGCAGCCTGGCAACTTGGATTCGACCGTGGTCGGGGGAGGGGAGAAATGATTCGCTCACTGCGCCCGCTCGATTGGGCACTGCTGGCGTTAGTCGCGCTGCTTGCTGCGTTAATCGGGCTGCTACTGGGCGGCGCGGTGCACTCGCCGGACTGGCTGCCGCCGCCCGCGCCACGCGAATCGACGCTGCATACCGCGCCGGTTCACGAAGCGCCGATGACCAGCGTCCAGAGCCTGTCCAATACATGGAAAACTCCGCTATTCAGCACCAACCGAAGTCCCGATGTCGCGGTTCGCCAAGCAGGAGCTCAAGCGGCGAGCAGCCTGACCGGCTTGACGTTAACCGGCGTGATCATCGACGGCTCGATACGCGTCGCCTTGCTCAAGCAGTCCAGCGGCGCGGCGCTAAAAATGAAGCCGGGCGACCGCTTGGTCAACGGTTGGACGTTAGAGCGGCTTGACCCTATGCAAGCCACGTTCAGCCTCAACGGGCGCAGCCAGGTACTAAGCCTGCCCGCACCGCGACTGCCTCCGCCGTTGCCCCCCCACCCGGTTACCTCAACCACCGACTCGGCCCTGTGATGGGTATCAGTTCTGGAGTTACCACCATCGCTACCTTGCGCACACCTTTGCTTTACCTGGCCACCGCCGTCGCCCTCGGCGGCTGCGCGACTCCGCCCGATACGCTTGACCCCGAAAACGGCATGCTGCAGGAAGCGCTCCAAGGAACGGGTTCACAACGCCCGCCGGTAGATCCGCGCTACGAACAGTCGCCGGCTCAGCCCCAGTCGGACGCGGTTTTGCCGCAACGGCAGATCATCAAGGGCAACCAGCGTTTCATTCGTCCGCCGACCACTGCGCCTGCAGAGCGCGACTCTGAGAGCGGCGACATTGTGTTTAATTTTACCAATCAGCCCATCCAGGCGGTGGTGAACAGCATCATGGGTGACCTGCTCAAGGAGAACTACAGCATTGCCCAAGGCGTAAAGGGTGACGTGAGTTTCTCAACCTCCAAACCGGTCAACAAGCAGCAATCCTTATCGATTCTCGAAACCCTACTGTCTTGGACGGACAACGCGATGATTCGTCAGGGCAACCGTTATGTGATCCTGCCAGCCAGTCAGGCGGTCGCTGGCAAGCTGGTGCCGGAAATGCGCGTGGCCCAGCCCGCTGCTGGCATGTCGGCTCGGCTATTCCCGCTGCGCTACATTTCGGCCACGGAAATGCAAAAACTCCTCAAGCCCTTCGCCCGCGACAACGCCTTTTTGCTGGTCGATTCTGCACGCAACGTGCTGAGTCTGGCCGGTACCCCGGATGAGCTGGAGAACTATCAGGACACCATCGACACCTTCGATGTGGACTGGCTCAAGGGCATGTCGGTCGGGGTGTTCGGCCTGCAGCGTGCATCGGTGGGCGAACTGATGCCTGAACTGCAGAGGATGTTCGGCCCGGACAGCGGCATGCCATTGGCGGGGATGGTGCGGTTCCTGCCGATTGAACGCACCAACTCGGTGGTGGCGATTTCATCGCAGCCCGACTATCTACATGAAGTCGGAGAATGGATTCACACCATCGACGAAGGCGGCGGAAACGAGCCGCAGATGTACACCTACGACGTGCGCAACATGAAAGCAACTGATCTGGCCAGGTACCTGCGAGAGATATATGGCAGCGGCCAGATCAGGGAAGAGGCGGCAGCCAAGGTCGCGCCAGGCCTACGCACCACCACGCTGTTATCCCTCAATTCCAGAGGCTCGGACCTGAACGGCAGCAGTGTGGGCGGAAACAGCAGCAGTGACTTTGGTAGCGCCCCGGGCACTTTCAATCACAGTTTAGAGGAGAGCGACCACGGCAGCGACGGTGGCAGCGCGCAAGATGCTGAAACGGCGACCTCTCTCGAAGCCAGCACCCGGATCACTGCACTGCAAAGCAGCAATCAATTACTGGTACGCACGCGCCCGGCGCAATGGAAGGAGATAGAATCGGCCATCAAGCGTCTGGACAATCCGCCGCTGCAAGTGCAGATCGAGACCCGCATCCTGGAAGTACAACTCACTGGCGAGCTAAACCTAGGGGTGCAATGGTATTTGGGCCGTCTGGCTGGAAACTCGAAAAGTACCACGGTTGCTAACGCAGCCGGCAGCCAAGGCGCACTAGGCGGAGGAGGTGCGGGCCTTGGCGCAACCGACTCTCTGTTCTACTCGTTCGTCAGCAGTAACTTGCAAGTTGCGCTGCATGCGCTGGAAGCCAACGGCCGCACCCAGGTGCTGTCGGCGCCGTCGTTGGTGGTGATGAACAACCAGCAGGCGCAGATCCAAGTCGGCGACAATATTCCCATCAGCCAGACCACGATCAACACCAACACTTCGGACACGACTTTGAGTAGTGTCGAGTATGTGCAGACCGGTGTCATTTTGGATGTGGTGCCGCGCATCAATCCCGGCGGCCTGGTGTACATGGACATCAAGCAACAGGTCAGCGATGCCTACAGCATTGCGACCGACCTCAACGGCAATCCACGAATTTCCACCCGTTCGGTTGCGACCCAAGTGGCTGCACAGAGCGGGCAGACTGTGTTGCTCGGTGGCCTGATCAAGCAGGACAACGCCGAGTCGGTCAGTGCCGTTCCGTATCTCGGACGACTGCCGGGCCTAAAATGGCTGTTTGGCAATACCAGACGCTCTAAGGATCGTACCGAACTGATCGTGCTGATCACACCGCGCGTCATCACCAGCGATAGCCAGGCGCGGCAAGTGACTGATGACTACAGGCAACAAATGAAACTGCTAGGTCCGTCGTCCATGCGCGATACGGAGGCTCGACAATAACCGGCGCAGGTACGCAAGGTGGGCCCGCCGTTCGCCTACGCTGATTTCAATACACGTGAGATAGCAGGGGCTCGTTAACCGCAGACTGTACCTACAAAAAGCTGGCGCCGTGAGGTCTTCTCGCGAGGGCATGGCATGCGAGTTTCAAGTTTAGTGCGAGCACCTCTCTGGCGCTTTTGATCATGGGCTGTGGTCCTTTGTCATTGCCTACGCCGCACCTACCCGGGACACCGGTCTCATCCGCGACCGCCAGAATCTTCTGCTCAAAAGAGCAACGCCGGCGTCTCGAAGAGCTTAAAGAGTTACACTGCAAGGAAGCCAAACCCGCACACCCGGCGGCCTTTCGGCATTAAAGACATCAGGTCAAAGGCACCGACAGCGCTCTCTAAGCGCGAGAAACCGTTTGTTCATGTCTTTCATCGGCCAACGCCTGGCGTCACGCCGCTCAATGACCTGCTCAAAGTCATCACCGACCACTACATCGAAAAGGATCTGGTCACCAGCCACCAGCCGCTCCTATTTGCCGCAGCAGGGTTTTCCGGCGGCCATCTGCAGGTGTTGGTAGTTGAGGTTGCAAGGCGCCGACGAGCAGCTCCTTGCCAGACTCCAAGTTGGCCATAACTTTTCCTGGTTAGCTCGGACGAGCTGGTCAACCTGCAAAAAATCGAGCAACTGGTTGATCAGCTCAACCGTTTGCCATCGAATCAGGTACAGGTGGAATTTGCGCCGGGCAGGAATGGTACGCCCAGGTAGCGAGTACATACCCCGCGAGCTCGCGTTGGCTGAATGTCATTACAAGTTACGTCGCATTAATTTCCGAAAAATCGCATTTATTTCCAAACCCTACACGTGGACTGCAACCAACGGTTTTAGCCGAGCCTAAATCCTTTCGAGGTCGGCCAACTCAGTGTTCTCAACGCAGCTGGGATTCGGTGGCCAAACAGGGAGGATGCTGGACGAGATGGATGCAGAAGGACTGCTTCAACAGGTGCCGGCCGATGGGTCACCGCACACGGTGATCCAGCGACCGGCGGCGATTGCCGTTGCTCAGAAAGGCTATGACTGAACGGGGAAACAATATGATCGAACGATGGCGTCCAGCAACTCGGGAGTAGTAAGGGAAGTGGCCAGTTTGGGAGGTCTCGCCGTCATCTTACGAATGGTAGAACTTCGCGGCCTACGCGGCGTTTGCTTTCTCTGATAGTCGGTTGCAAATTGCTCGGCTTCATCTGCCTTGAAGAGGAACAAACCCTTAATGGCATCTGGGTGTTCTTGCGGTAGTGGAATGAGTAGCTTTTCTTCAACGAAACTGACTAAGGAATTTTGCGACATCCCGGTCATCGAGCAGAGATCATTCCACGTAATATATGAGCTGAGATGATTCACAATAAATTTGGCAGCATCGATGGATACAAAATAAGTGTCGAGTTTAATGAAGGGTACTACCGCGGTATCTAAAAAACGATTATAAATTGTTCGCGTGCCGTACCCGCCGCATTCCTTGGCTAGTTCCGAAATAGACAAGTGCTGTTTTCGCCATTCGAGTGCGTGTTGCAAACTCTCTTGAGTACAACGCTCGCTGACTGACCGATTATTTTTTCCCAGAAAGGGTGCTGTCAGTAGAATTCCCACGTCGCGAAGTGCTCTAACGTCTTTACTTGCAAGATTGAGGCGCTTGCATACAGTACCAAACGTCACCATTCCGTCCGCTGGCAAGGGAGGTTGCAAAAAGGCGAGATCTTTTTTCTCCAGGTGTAACCTCATCCCCTCTGACAAGTGTTTTCGTTGGTAAACAAGCACAGTGCTGCCAAAGCGGACGATGCTAATCGCGATCGGAGTAAACCCTGCGAGTAACTTTCTTAGGCTAGCGCCCGAGAGACCGCTCCGTCGCACAACTTCAGATCTCAGTACGTATTTTTGTCCGAATTTCTGTACAGCCTCCAGTGACGTCCTCAAGCCATTTGGATAGGAGACGGAATGCCCTTTTAACAGTCCTGAGACGATCAGCGCGCGAACAGTGCTTGTTTTTGTATCGAGAACCTCCGCTGCAGCCGTCAAGCTGAGAACTTCAAAGTTATTCCCTGGCTCACCGGGTGTATCGTCGTTGTCCCACAGAAGGTCTTGCCGATTGTAGAGTACCTTGCAGAAATCAGGGCATTGATAGCGTCGCTCAGACTTCGGTGCCCTTCTGGTAAGTGGTAGGGCATTCAGCGGAATGTCAGGATTCCGTTGTAGAACAACGTTGTGGCTATCAAAGATAAAACCCAATTCTTTGCGCGTATAGCTTAATTCTCCGCACTGGCATTCAGATGAATGGCTCAGTGGCTGAGTTTGGGAACTTCGGAATAGGTACTCCATTGCGTACTCTCTGAGTGTCGCATCGTCACTTAAAACGAAGGGCGCCAGAAGAGCTCTTCTATGCAAGCTTGGGAATAGCTCCTGGATTCGGTCAATTTCACGAAAAAAATTGGACTTATTGCCAGTCGCAATCCGTGCGCAGCTGTCTACTATAATCCCGCGATTGTTGGGGGTGTGGGCGAAGCGCATAGCGGCAATCGCTGCCACCAACGTTGCAAAGAACCTTTCATCTTTCGCCTCCAAAGCACCATTGAAGAGTTTGGGTGTCTTCATGTTTAATTCGACTGTTAATGTTTCTCGTAGATCATACTTGCAAGGGCAAATGTAGTCGTTAATGGCAGTCCAAAGCAACGGTTTGCAGCAGCTTGGACATTGAGTTATGTAGCGCTCGCCATGAACTGGGCAAATTTCACTGAAGCTAAATATGTGCATCTGATTCAGATGCCCTTCTCTCGCGCATCCAGGGCACAGCGCAAGGTGTTGCTTCAGCAAAGATAGAGGGAAGGTCATACCTGCTATTTCAACATTTGGATAACCTTTCTCAGGGGAGATTCTGTAAAAGCATGACGTAATTGCATCCTTCTCCGCAGCAGTAAAGCCTGTATGGCTTGCCAGGAGTTCGCACGGGCCGGATCCCTGCCAAAGAGCACTGGTCATTGTAACGGCCTTGCGGTCGAGTCTGTCATCACGAAGGAGATGCGCTGTGGAAATGCCATTTCCTGTTGCGCAGCGGAATAGCAGTGACATGGCACTCTCATGTGGTTTGGGCAGAGGGTAAAACGTCAGCTGATTCACAGGCTCTTCCCCTTAGGGTTCTTAGCGATAATTTTCTTGAGCTCACCAATCGTGAGTTCGAACGAGTTTTTTTCGGTCAACCGTGTACTTATTTGAATAGTGCTGCAACCGGAAATTAAGTCTTGTGTGCAAAAATCTCCTGCATTTCGACGTAACGCTGTATATACGGCCTCTTTCAAAATATTGGAGAGTCCGCGAAAATTTCCACCCGTTGCTGCATAGAATGCGAGGACCATTTTCTCATCAGTCATCGGTAGCACTTCTTCGAAACCCAGTTCGCCGTTTAGGAACTGGCCATATGCTCTTAGGACCTTGGCGAAGATGTTTCGACTTTCTGGACTTGCGAGGGAAAAAGGGTAGAGGGCAGCCCTATAGGGACAGCGATCTGCCAAAGCCGCGTGGCAGTTGAAGGCATACTCATATTGTCCCTCGCCGACAAATAGAATAGGCCGCTGGAAGAAATCCATGAGAGTTTTAGCGAAGTCTGCAGCATCTTTGATCGCTCTGTCCGTTCCAGTTCGGTACAGGTGAGGCCATTCATCTAGTATAAGAAGCCGAGTTTGACACTTTCGCAGATTGTGCAGCAGGCAGTGTTCCAGAGCTTCGAGAGACTGGTACTCTCGATAGGCTCCCAGCAGCCTAAGCGCGCCTGACATGAGCGATTTCACTGTAGAATCATTGGGTACCCTACAATAAAAAACCGGTATGATTTGTTGCTCGTCACCGTCAAGCCTGTCGAAGTGCGCGGCAGGGTACTCCGACCTGAGTTGGTCGCAAAACCGGCTCTTGCCGGTTCCTGGATCTCCTAGCAGGATCGATCCACAGCTGTCTCCAATCGCGTCTCCTAGGTCGATGGCGCGATGGATGGTTTCGAGTGCCGCAGAATAGCCGGGGTGGAGAACGGTAAAACTGCTCAAGCGCTCGAGTTTGTAACTATGTTCCGGAGTCATCACCGTCCTTCCCACGACGCGTGTGTAGCGTCTCGAAGTCAGCTTCATTGAGAGACGGGTCGACAGCGCCAGCTACCTGCTTCTGCACGTCGCCTTCCTTTCCATTGGTAGCGGGAGGGGCTAGTGAGTTCGTAGAAGCTTTCTTTTTTTTCTTGTCGGCTTTTTTACATTCCTCAACGTATTGGCCAAGCTCATACCAGGCAATCAATGCATTATCCGCATTGAATGCTTTTTTTTCGGCCAACAGTTTAGCCACGATCAACTCGTGGTCGCCCAAGGTGAGTCCGTTCTGATATTCAGGCCTGTCTGCGATCGCTGGCCGCCAATCGTCTGGTGTATCTGGGTGAGCGACCCACACCAGCCCCAGGTCGCAGGGGTTGTAGCGCACAATTGCTTTTTGTTTTTTTTTGAGTCTTTGCCGGATATCGGGGAGACCGACGCCGTGCCAGGAGAGATGATGGCTGATGACCCGACCACCATCGAGCCGCAGCTGCCATCGGCTCACACAGTAAAGTTTGAGCTCTTCTTCGGTATAACGCTCGGCAGGCGGGGCCGTGGCGATTAGTTGTTCTTTCTTCTGGGCAGGACTGGCGCATAGATCGTCTTGCCACGTATTGTGATACGCCTTTAGCCAAATTTCGTAGGCCGTGCGCAGCTGTTCAAGATTCAGGCAAGCATGGTTTTCGGACGAGTAATCTCCGCGTTCGGTCGGTGAAGACTTCGTAGTGCCCGGCAAGTTGTTTGAAAATCCGCTGCAGACTGTACCGTTGAACCGCTCAATCAACGCCTTGGCGTCCGGGTCTCCAACTGGGACGTAGTCAGCATTGATTCCCAGCCTCTCGAAAGTCGTGATTGACCACGTGTTCAGGACTTCTGCACCGCGGTCCGCAACCATCACCGCCATTTTGCCGTTATTAAGGATTGCCCGAACGGTGGCGCGCATCATTTTTTCTGCGCTGGGCGCGCCTAGCGAAATGTCCCAACCCGAGTTTTCCCTCGTAGCCGGTACAAGCAGGGCAGACAGCACCGCTCGGCCTACTGCGCCCGTATTCTGATCCTTTACCAAGACATTGAGGTCATGGCTATCGAATACCGTGCATGCATAGGGGTCATCATCGATGAACAGTTTTCCACTGGCCTTGTTTAGCCGTTTGGCTGCCTTGCCACCCATTCTTCGTTCGGTGACGTAGTAACGATCCATGGCGAGCACTCGGCGGCGAAAAGTGGCGTATGAAGGCGTCTGCTGGGGATTACCTCCGCAGCGCAGTCGTTCATTGTTTTCGTGCAGGATATGGGACTTGAGCAGCCTGTAGGCGTGGGCCAACGATGGCCGCTCCGGCAGAAGGTATGACGTTTTGATGTAGTGTCTGACCAGCTCTTCAGACGACGCTAGGATCCGCTTCCTCCGTGGGCTTGGTTTTTTTCGAGCTAGAGAAAGTGGGTGACGGTCGCCTACCAGATATCGCTTCTTCCAACGCCAGACCGTCGTTACCCCCGGTGGGTTTGAGTCGCCGATTCGGGCTGCTACCTGAGCGATCATCACCTTTGCAGCTTCACGCGGAAGGGTGCCCCCCAGCCCGTCCAGACATGCATCCACGTAGGCTTGATGGCATTCAATTTTGTGTTTTTCCAGGTCAGACATCGAGATCCAGCGCACTATAGGAGTGACATCACTGGCTGCTCGTTTATGAAGTACTAGCGTGCCCTTTACCTCCATGCTCGCAAACTCAATCCGTTTGATGAACCGGCGATATTTATGAATGAGCGAGCACATCGCGATCACATCATCGTTAATACTGATAACTTCGTAAATCTGCCCATCCAGTTTGTATTGAGCGCCAGGCTTAGGTTCGCTAGTACTCATGCCTTTCTCCCATTATTCGCGAGTCCAGCGTCAGGCGTTCGTTCAGGTCAAACTCCAGTAACTGCTCGAACATCGCCCTATAGATCGCTCGCTCACGTACATTGTGGGGGTGATGCAGCATGCTTCGCAGGGTCACGGGATAGCGCAGCATGGACAGCAGACGCCGGCATCCTCCGAATTCGTCCGCTGAAACATTGAAGGAATGGAAATAAAGAAACTTCAAGTTTCTCAGCTTTGCTCCCGCCCGAATGCTGTCGATGTCAGCGAATACCAGCTCGCTGCCTTGCGTCCGCAGCATAGATTTCGCCGCCTGTAGTTTGGACCTGATCCGGGTGGAGATTTCGTTAAAGTTGTGTTTGACCTCGGTATAGGAAGTCTTGTCCACAGTTTCAATCCGAAAGTCAGGCTGGTATAGACATTGACGACCATTCACCGTGACCATTAGGGCTTCAGGCTGACTGAAATAACTTACGACGCCCGGATCGTACTCCAAAAATGTGCAATAGTCAGACTCCAGCACGCTGTGGCAGATAAGCTGCGACTGGGTCTTTCGCGAAGGAAAAAACAGCAAGTGTTTGCCATATCCATGCTGCTTGGCGGCGTTTCTTACTTTAATGGGCTTGCCCATGATCACTCTCCGGATCCTAGATCAGACAACCTCGTTGATGCGGTCCCTAGGCTGGCAAAGGGGCAGTCGACTTTTACCCGATCTTGAATCAATTCGTTTGTTAGCGATCGGGGTCGTTTTCATTTATGTTCGTTTCACAAACAAGGCTACCCTCACGTGCCGACGTCAATTGGTCCCTTGATTTTGGGAGCAAGATACGTCGCAACTATCGCAACGTGTAGTCGCCGCTGATAACGCTGCCAAACAGTCATAATCGCTTTAAGGGGAATTATTAGCCTCAGGTGTTCCTCTGTACATGGATATCAAACGCAGAGGAAAAAAATCTCTAGCTTCCCATAAAGAGAGCGGCGAGCAATAATTGACTAGGATTGATACGTTTCGCGCAATCCTAGATCCTTAGGGAATATATCTAAGCAATTTTGTTTTTCGTGTATCCACGCCATAATTGCGCCACTATCATCATTTTCGACAGTAGCCGGTCTATGCTGTTCAATAAAACGAACGAGTACGAGGGAACCGTCGTGGCCACTTCTATGTACCGTGTTGCCCATCAACTTAAGGCGATTGTTTTTATTAATCACGTGATTATGTTGGCGGGATGTCCCCGGTCAGCCTGTTCCATAGAACAATGGGGCGAAGCGTTCGAGATCCGTAAGGGCATTGTCGGGCCGGGTGGCGGGGGAACGGGCAAGTGGAGGAGATATCTGAAGGGCCGGCTACCTAGGGGCAAGTTGCTTAATGCTTTGATTGATGAGTTCCCGGTCTTGGCGCAGGTGCTGAACAACCCACTCTGGGAAGTTCTGCGTGAGCTGGAGGAGGCAGACGACCACGGTAGATCATTGGTTAGGCGCTTGAAGATGGATGGAACGCCGCTCTCGGTGAGGCGCCTTAAGCGTCTGCAACGTCGCATCTCGACCGCCGACTGGCAGGACCTGGGATTTTGGCTGGTGATTTTGGCCACCGAGCCCACTCAAAACCGCCCGGTGCTTGCGTTCATGCAGACGCGTTTCGTTTCTTATCTCTTTCTTATTTCTGTACAGCCTTGTTTCGTTGGAGCCGAGACATTGCTCTATCCGCTGCTGGACCAGCATTTCCGTGAGGGGCATTTGGCCTTGGTCGAGCGCTGGCCAGGTAATAACAGGTTATTTATCCGGTGCCTTCGACGTCTGCAGCGCCTTCCGCGCAGTGCCGTGCTGAAGGCAGGCATTGAGGGTGACGGGCACATCGGTTTTTTTATTGCCGATCCGGAAGGTGCTCAATGGGCAAGTTCAGGTTATGGCTTCTACTGGGATTTGAACTGGAACCGGGTGGCATTGACTCCCAAGGAGAAGCGATTCTTGTGGCCTCCGTTGATGATCGGCCTAGAAAAGATTCCTGAAGGCGTTAAGCGCCCAGGCGCAAGAGTACGTAAAACTAAGGCGGTTTGAGATGATTGCCGGTGCGAGTGCTCCCTGCTGCTCTTGGGTAATGCAAACACAACGTTGCACAACGTTGCGTATTACCACGTCAACTGGGGCCTTATGTTGCAGATGGGGTCAAGCGTTCTACTAGCGTTTGTAGGTGGGTGATGTGCTGGTCCTTGGCCCGTAAATCGCGTTGTGTCTCCCGTTGCTTAGACCGTTGTAGTTTAACTGTCTGCCGAAGAGCGGTGGCCTGGTGGGCCAGACCTTGCATTTGTCGCAGATCGCTCCGATGCTCAAGTTGCGCCGCTTGCAACTGCTCCTGCATGGACTGTAAACCGTGTTCCAGGCGGCGAGCTTCCTGATGAAACCGCAATTGCTCACCACTCATCCTTTCCAGGTCGCGGTATATCTGGCTCAATTCCTCTTGCTTGCTGAGCACTTGATCGTGCGCAGCACGAGCTTCGCGTTGCAACTGTAGGATTTGTTGGTCGTGCCGCTGGGTTTCCCGCTCACGCTGGAGCACGTGTTGCTCCCGGTAATGATCCAGCGCCTCTTGAGTGAAGCGATGTTTTTCCTCCAGCGAGCTGATCTGCAAGGCACGTTCCTTGAGCAGGCGCTCTTGCTGCTGATGGGCTTCCTGTAGTCGCCGCTGCTCCAGCTCACAAGCTTGTAACTGAACGCTCAGAGTCTCTTGGTAGGCTAGGCCTTCCTCCCGGGCCCGCGTCAGTCCGTCATGCGCGCGTCGCAATTGATCCCAGCTCGCCTGTTCCACCTCTCGTTGATGAAGCGCGACAGCTTGCTCATGCTCGAAGGCCGCCCGATCAGATGCCACCGCACGCTGGGCCGCCCGCTTCATATGCTCGACTAGACTGCCAATGTAATGTGCGAGTTCTTCGTCCAGCGGCATATCTGGCTCCGGCGCTTCGACCTCGGCGAGTTCTTTCAGATAACGCTGAATGGTGGTTTTAGAGCCGGTGTTGCCGAGTTCGACCCGCACCGCATCGATACTCGGATGCAAGCCACGGGCGAGCAGGGCATTGCGCGCAATCTTCACTACCGCTTTGTTTACGCCGCCGCGGGCCATGATCGTCACTCCTACGATTTCGTAGTGTTTTACGCAGTATGGAAGTACGGGTGTACAAACGCTTGCCACGGAGCGGCCAGGGCGACGAACTGACGTTTGAGAATACGGAATTCCCAAACGTGAGAGCAGATTTCACCCATTTTCTTGGTGACAGGCAGTATGCAGAGAGGAAGCGGCATGACTTCTTCAGCGGATCGATATCTCAACGCGGCACGGCGCGAGAGCACGCTGCGGCGTTATCGTCAGGCGGTGGCGCACTTCGAGGGCGAGTGGGGCGGATTGCTGCCAGCTTCCAGTGAAAGTGTGGTGCGATACCTTGCCGAACACGCTGAACTGCTGTCCGGCGGCACCTTGCGCACTCATCTGGCGGCGCTGGCGCAGTGGCACAAACGTCATGGTTTTCATGACCCGACCAAGGAATCCAAAGTCCGCGATGTCTTGCGCGGAATCCAGGCGGAGCACCCGCGGTTGGTGCAGCAAGCCGAAGCATTGCAGTTGCAGATGTTAGGGGAGTGCATTGCCGGTTTGTCCTTGCAGGCTACCTCAGCTGTTGCTGTGGAGCGGCTACGTGCCTCTCGCGACCAGGCTTTGATCCTGATGGGGTTCTGGCGAGCCTTTCGCAGCGATGACCTATGTCGTCTGCGTATCGAACACATCCAGGTGCGTACGGGAAAGGGTCTGGAGATCTTTTTGGGCAGTAGCAAGACTGATCGCTTAAACCAGGGTCGTACGGTCGGCGTTACGGCGCTGAAACGTCTCTGCCCGGTACAGGCCTATGAAGCCTGGCTGGAAGCCAGCGGCTTGCAGAAGGGGCCGGTGTTTCGGGCGATCGACCGCTGGGGCCATATCGCTCTCGAAGGCCTGAATCCGAACAGTGTGCCGCGTTTGTTGCGGATGGCGTTTGCCCGCAATGGCGTGGACGGAGAAAGCCTCAGTGGGCATTCGTTACGCCGGGGTTTCGCGACCTGGGCAAGCCGAAATGAGTGGGGGACGAAAGCATTGATGGATTATGTCGGCTGGAGAGATGTGCAGTCGGCGCTGCGCTATGTAGACACGGACGCGCCCTTTGGCGACTTAGCACGATGACGCTTGGCCTGCACCACTGAACCCGTTAGCGAGGCGCTTGGGTTACGAGGCGCTCAGATGGATTTCGTCAATCGTGAGCGGGCGTTACTCCATTTCCCCCACTCCTGCCTTGATCATAGCAAGCCTTACTTGACAGTCGATCAAGCGACAATTCGACATGCATTCGAGGTTGCGCTGGCATAGCGACATCAGTGATGCTTCCGGGATGCATTTTAGTCTAGGTGACGGGCTCTACAGGCTCGCATAATCAAGCTAGCTCTGCGCAGAAGCGCAGCTAAGGAGTCGTCATGTCGGATTCACCCGAGAAACAAGTAGCGGTCGCGCGTTTGCTGGAGCTGGAGCAGATCCTGGCAGCAACCGAAAAGGACCTGGCAGACTGGAATGATTATGACTACCGTCGCCGCGACGGCAGCATGCGCCAAGACCTGATGCACGAAGAAGAAGGCAAGAGATTGCGCGACGCTGTTTATCACGCACGCCAAGCGGTGGAAGCTCAAAAGCAGGCGATCGCAAAGTTGCCCTGAGGCCTGCCTTGTAACTTCAAGAAGCCGGCGGTGCGGGCTTCTTTTTCCCCTCGGAAATCGTTCAACTGCACCCCAATCCCTGGCCTAAAAAATCGGGCCGAGGACGTAGCAGAGTCCTTTCCCCATAGGCAGGAGTTTCAAGATGCAGCACGTACGCGATTTAATTGTTACCGAGACCCAAGAGACTTCTGGTCAAGTTACTGGCACCACTTACGTGCGTGCTGGAGGGGTTCTGATTGCGCGTGGACAGCTATCAGGCGGGTTAATTATCGAAGCCGGCGGCCACGCCATCGTCCATGGCCAGGTGTCTCGCAACGTGTTGAATCATGGGACGCTTGAACTGCTAGGCCAGGTCTCAGGCAAGGTTATTGGGAATCAGCCGATCAACCCAATAAAGCCGGTCCAAATCGTCGGTAGTGATCTTGAGGTTCCGTTTCGTGGCAAGACCACCTCATGGACGTATACCTGCTAGTTCGAGGAAAAGTCGCACCAGGTGCATCAAATGGTACTGCGCAACTCTTGATCAAAAGCACGTCATCGCTACCCACTAACACCTCACAACTACCTCTCACTAAGGAACACCATGAAAGAGTTTTTCCAAGCTCGTTACCACCTGCTCTCTCCGGTGTCGCTTTCGATCCTTTTGATCGCCATCGCGTTTGGATATGGCGTTGCCTATCAAATCTATCCAGCTCACTGGCGTTTTGACGTGCCAGTACCGATGATCAAAGGCCTCAAGTTCACGGCCTTCATCTTGGCCTCCTACCCACTCTGGAACGCCATCGGCCGTGACGAACATCGTGTCCGCATGCTGGAACAGTCTGTAAAACCGGGCCTAAGCACTGTTGAACACCAGTACGCACTGCAACAACTTATCCGACTGGATTCGGATGAACGGATTGGCATTCGCTTGGGGGCGGTCGCCTTTATCGTGCTGGCCCTTCTGGCATGCTTTGGCGAGGTCTGATCCATGACAAGTTGCTTACGGACAGACAACAACCCCTACACAGGCCCTGATGCTGCCGATTGGGAAAAAGGCCGGAGCCAGGACTTAGCCGACATTTACAAGATGGAATAGACCATGGCCGCGATCGTTACCCCAATCAAGCACGTCATCACGAATTGTTCGCGGTGCGATACCTGGATCACGGACGGCCAATCGACTGTGACCATCACCGTGGCAAAGGAAACCTGGCACGGGGTTCGCGGTGAAATGGCAGAGGTCGAGGTTGAAAATGCGAAGTCGCGCTGCTGTTCTGCCGCCACTGCTTCTATTTGTACGACTTCACACGGATTGCCGTTGGCCGAAGCCGAACGGAGGAAGATGAGGTAGTGATCGCACTTGCGGAAGAAGCAGAGATAGAAGCCAGCCGGGACGCTGCGGCGAAGGAAATGCAGGTTTCGCCAGACCGATTGTCGGCAGAGCAAGTCCGTGGCTGGATTCTTGAACAGCATTACAAAGAGCTTGAGGCTGAGGGCTTTTTCGACCATATCCAAAGTTGAGGGAAAAGTCGCCCAGGTAATCCGACCAGCCCAATGGGCTGCATCGGTAAAGCGCTCCTTGCCCATTTTTAAGCTGACCGGGGACAGTCATGGGGTGCTTTACCAATGCAGCTACGAGTTAAAGGAAAAAGGCTCATAGGTGTGTCGACGGTTCAAAACGTTAAGCGCCCTACTACATCAATAGGCATCATTGGAAGATCAGGAGAGCAGCTGAATGCGATTAAAACGGGCTAGAGTTACGAATTACAGGAGCATAGTCGATACCGAGTGGTTTGATCTTGAAAGGGCAAAGACTATTTTTGTCGGGCCAAACGAGGCAGGGAAGTCTGCAATGCTCCAAGCATTGCAGCAGCTCAACCCCCCTGCCGATGTCCCAAAATTTGATGCATTGCGTGATTATCCTCGGTCGAAATATAACGAGATAAGCTCAAAAAAAATCACTCCAGCTGAAGTCACTGTGGTGATTGGCGAGTTTGAATTAGACGACGATGACCGTGCTGCTCTTCCCGAATATCTTCGGGAAGTCAGCTATAGTTACGTTAGGAAACTCGACAACAGCACCTACCATAATCTGATCAACGGTCCTGACATTCCGTCCTATGCGAGCCTCAAGAAAGATCTCACAAGGTTATGTGCTCACATGGATCCCCGGGTGATTGCGGCCGCGAGTGACGCTGCGTCGCCGAGTGAAGCGCTGCTGACAATCACATCTGGCTGGGCCGACACGGTGAAAATTGAGGGTGAGCTCGCTACGGCACTAAAAGCGTGGCTGGAGACGCATCTTGCTGCTGTTGATGAGACCAACGCTGTGGAAGAAGAGCGATATGATCGCTTGATGGCCGCTACCAGCATTGCCTTAGACTGTGGCCGGGCGCTTAAGATACTTGAAGAACGGCGACCTGTTTTTGTACTGTTCAACAATTACTACCGTGTCAAACCGTTGATCCAGCTGGACCATTTGGCTGAGCGCTTATCTAAAAACCTTTTAGATGATGACCAGTACGACTATGGCAACGTCTGCCTTCTCAAGCTCCTCGGGTTCACCGCAGAACAGTTATCAAGCCTTGGTAAAGCCCAGGCTCCTACAGCGAATAATGCTGCCAGCCTCCAGCTTTACCGAGATCAACTGGACAGCCGTACCTATCAGCTCAATGCGGCCAGCGTAAGGCTGACCAATGAAATTCGGTCAGTATGGCGCCCGCAAGCGGGGCGTGCGGAGGCTGATAAATTACGCATATCTGCAGATGGGCAATACCTGAAGGTGGTAGTCGAAGATGAACTCGGCGTGGATATTGAGCTGCACCAGCGCTCAGAGGGGTTTCAATGGCTGGTTTCGTTCTTTGTCGTGTTTTTTGCGGAAGCGACTGGCAAACACAGCAATGCCATCCTTCTTCTGGATGAGCCGGGTGTGTCACTACACGGCCTCAAGCAACGTGAGTTCCGAGCGACTATCGGTCGTCTGGCGGAAAGTAATCAGACTCTCTACACCACTCACTCTCCGTTTTTGGTAGGACCGGATGAGCTCGATATGGTACGCGTCGTTGAGATGCAGGACCGTTCTAGGGGGACGAAAGTCCATGAGACCGTCGCTTCGGGAGATCCTGCAGCACTTCTGCCGCTGCAAGAGGCTTTGGGCTACGACTTGGCTCAAAGTTTATTTACTCAAGAGCGCAATTTGGTATTGGAGGGGTTGACGGATTACTGGTATCTGGACGCAACCTCAGCGTTGCTGAAGGCCGACAATCTAGCGAGCTTGCATGACAAGGTTGCTCTGGTGCCAGCAGCGAGTGCTGGGAAAGTCGTTTATTTCGCGACCATCCTTTTTGCGCAGAATTTCAAGGTTGCGGCGCTCCTCGACTCTGACGCCGCAGGCGACCAGGCAGCGAAACAGGAGACACTCGTCCATACCATCGGGAACAAGGCGATCTTGAGAACGAAAGATGTCTACACGGGGCCGGTGGCTAAACCAGAGGTAGAGGATCTGCTCCGCGAGACCCTGGTGAATGTAGCGAAGGAATATCTTGGTATTGATGCGGCGAGCGAAGCAGCCTCACAAGCTGGTCGTCCCGTCGTTGACCTTCTAAGCTCCGTGAGCTCGGACTTCTCTAAGTACAAGCTGGCAAAAGCTTTCGTGCGTTGGACGCGAGACCACAAAGCTAGCGATCTCTCCGAGACCGAGCTTGTCCATTTCAAAGCACTCTTCGAACGGATAAATAAAGCCCTTAAGTAGCGTCGTCCGCGAGCTACCACCCGATGCCTATGTCGGGTGGATTACAGTCATGCGAGCGCAAAGCGTCGATTCGTTGTACGCGCAAAATCTGCAAGCGGGAAGGCGCGAATCATTTCGGCGCCTCGCATGTGAAGAATGGAAGGCAATATGGACTACCTCGGCCCCATCGACTTGACCCTGATCTACAGCACCCCAGGCCGCGAAACGCCAATCGCCCATCCTGGCGTCACCGCTACTCTGCTCTTCAACGCGCCCCACCGCATTTGGACGGTGCTGGTAGACCATCCGGACAACCTCGTCGGCAACGGGCTGAGCCGCGCCGAAGTAGTCCTGTCCGATGGCCGGAAGCTGGCCGGCGCCGCGCGTCGTCCGTCCATTCTGGGCAATGCCTTTGAACTGGTCGAGGACGGCCCCCTAGAACTCGACCTCAAGGCGGTGCTCGAGCAGCGCTTTGCAATGGGCCAGGGTGTTGTCACCCTGGCGGCTACCATGAGCGATGAGCAGATCTTGGCCTTGATCAAAGGCGCCTGCAACTGGAGCAAAGGCAAAGCGTTTCAGGTCATTCCACCTCAAGCCGAATAAGCAGGGAAAGATCGCTGCCCTTCTGCCCGCCCTGCGCGGGCTTTGGCAGTAGAACGATGCCACTTTTGGAGTCCACCACATCGAAGGAATGACGACATGGTCACCGCAGCAGCTGGAATCCTTCTCGCGTCAAAGAACGGCGATATCTCTGCCGCAAAGCTGATCAGTGATACCCCTAACGTTTGGGTGCTGGAGATTGAAAAGCGTGAGGTACGAGTCAGCAAAGGGGATAGAGCGGGCGCGGCTGCAAGTTCACAACATTGCCAGCGCCAAGGAACAGCGCCTTATGCAGTTCCAGTGGACCTATGCCGCCGGCTATTTCATGGCGCTGGCCGCCCACGATTTGATTGACGAGGCCACCAAGTGCGCCCTGGATGCCGAAGCCGATCAGGCCCGAGACGCTTGGCATGCCACCGCAGCGAAGTGATCGAGGAAAACGCAGGAAACGCCCAAGCCTAGCCATGCTGGGCAGCGGCAGTAGAAGGATGCCCCTCTGGTGTCCACCACATCGAAGGAATGAACCGTCATGACCAGCAAATCGAATACCACCAAAGAACAATCCAACACCTGGACTCAGGGCGGCCAAGCAAAGTCCTCTGATGCAGCTGCGGCCATGACTAAGTTCTTGGCCTCCCAGGCACTTAAGCCGAACCAGCCGAAGTAAGCGGGAAAAAGACAGATGAGTACCGTACCTAAACCGGTCATTTACAGCGAGAAGCTGACCGCTCACCAGAATGCGGTTTTGGCAAAATTTGAAAACATGACCGGTCAGCCGCCTATTGGGGTTGAAGAGTTTGAATCGGGTGAATTGACTGCCCGTGAGTTGTGGCAACAGCAGGTCGCTTGGGTCGAAGGCATCTATTCCGATGTCATCAATTTCACCTTCCTGTCCGACGACGACTGAGGTGCACGAACAGTCCGCTACAGTGCATGAGTGTAAGATCGGATATCAATCTAACATCACGGAAGGCAACTGAATGAAAAACCTCGGCCTGATCGCCTTAGGGCTGTCTTTGAGTAGCGGCGCAATTGGAGATCCACAACAACTGCAAAGTGAAAAGGGAACGATGGGGCTCGCTGATTTATAACGTGCTGTCAGGTATTCCCAATGCACGGCAGCTATCACAATCAGAGGAGGCCGTACTGTCCTTGTACATGAGCACAGGAGTGAGCATTGTCGGGTTTTCCGATGAACAAAAAGCTAAGGAAGGAATGTTCAAAGGCGCCATCAAATTCTGCAAAGATCCTGTAAAAGCGACCGCCGAGGTTAGGGCATTAGTCCTCAAGGACATAGAGAAACTCTAGGTACTCTTGCTGACGATGACGTTTCGATCAATTGTTAAGGGAAAGTCTGCTGCACCCACAAGCCCGCCCAGTGCGGGCTAAGCCCGAAAGACTTAGAAGAGGCGCGTTACCGCGTCCGAGAAAAGGAGTTGCGATGTTTACCAGAAGTTTTCACGATTTAGACGAAGGTTACGAGCTTCAGACAGTCATCCGGCGCAATGATGGAGACGAGATAGTTTTCGATTTCTGGCATTCAGGTGACGAGCAAACCTACACGGTCAAACTCACTAGGAACAACGCTTCCGTTTTCACTGGCATTGCGACAAGCCAAGAGTCGCCCGATGTCGCCCAGCTCACGTGCCGCGTTTTCGTCGACCCCAATGAGGGCGACACAATCATCTTCGGCTCAAAGTGGAAATACCCCGACAACCCAAAGACATTTAACTGGGTCGTTCGCCTCGAAGGCGATTAGAAGGAAAAATGGTATGGGCTACAACCTTCGCCCAGGCGAACCAACACCGCCGATTTTCGAACCCGAGGCTCAGCTTCTGTTTTACCTGATTGATGGTCGAAGTTATCCGCTTACGCTGGTTGCGGGCGACTATTGGTTGACGTATGACGGCTGCGTTTGGACGGTCAATGCGGATGAACGAGCGACGGAGGAAGAAGTGGCGGCTTTGCTGGTTGAGGCTGGCGGTGTCACTACGTGGTGGGGAGCATAGGAAAAGTCGCCCAAGTACACCACAAGCCCCGCCTTTGACGACTTCTACCCTAATGGTACATAGTTTCTGAAGGGCGCTCCTGACGCTTAGTGGATATAGGCTTTGGGCGTTAAGCCATTGCGATGTATAAATACATCGCAATGCATCGCAACTCCCGAGCGCCGGTGACAACGGCGGCGCTTTTCTTACTACGCGAGTCGCCCGCGAGCGCCGCCTCAATCCTCAATCGCGACATCCTCCCGATAGCAGAAATGCTCTAAGTAACATCCAGGATTGTTCCATCGCCAGCAAACCTTGTTCGCTTCGCTCATGTACCCGCAAAACTACGCTTTCGCTTGCCGGGTCCCAAATGTTGACCAGTTGAGCGCGCCACGGTCTATTTCATTAGTCACTTTTTGGGGGTACCAAAAAAAGCGGCCAAGGATGCTTTTCAGAAAGAAAATGCTCTTTCCATTTTTTCCGTAATTTATCAAAGCGACTCTGCAATCGGCGTTCTATGCTAGGCCAATGTAAGTGAAAAATCTCTTGGGCTTTCCCCTCTGTGAGCCTCAATGCCTCAATACGGCCGTCCGCCACTACGAGAAACAGTACGGCAGCACGCCAAAAGCTTTCTGAAGAGGATGCATCGCGCATGAGGGTAAGCCAGTGCGCAGCCCAGATATGTCGCTCATATAGAGCCTTAGCAAGGCGCTGTGTTTCCCCAAGAAATCCTGGAACCCCGGCAAATAGGGATAAAACTCTTTCGCTATATGAGTTCTCTCCCATCAGTCCGGCGACCAAGATGGCACGTGCCTGTTTAGCTGGCAGCGTGGAAGCCAAGCCTTCCTCAATGTACTGAGTTAGCTGGAAAGATTTTCCGCTCCACAAAGCAGCCCATACCTCACAGGCGAGCACACCGTTATTTGTGGCGCAGTCGAGACGGTGCATACGCAGCGCATTTAATTCTGTGCTCTCAGTTGCGGACCAGATACACGTTGCCCCTAGTTCAATAGCTGCGCGGCCAAAAACTACACGCACGAGGGGAGCGATAGGGTCGTATTTTTCGAACAGTTGAACCGCACGAATAGGGTCATACGTCGAAACGAATCGCGCTAATTGCATACCGATATTACGAAATGCTACCAGATTCGCATGGTTTGATTGGCTGAGCAGCAAATCGCACCAGCGTTCGGTCAAGGTGGTATCTGCCGCAGCGATACTTGCGAAATCTTCGGCACCAATTTGCTCCAACAGTTTCTCTGCATCTATACGCGTTAAATGCGAAAGCAAAGCTTCGAAGCTGGAATGCAGCTTTTTTTGACGCTCATTAAAGCTGTCTTCATTTTCGAGTGCTCGCAGCCAAGATTTTTCGGAATCAGGTGACGAAAGCTGGCGCTCGCGCAAGGTGAAGCAGGGCTTTCGGGAGGTGTCTCTTGATTGATACATGAGCTCAATTTCAAGCATGTCCGATTCGACTGGTAACTCCAGCGGGCGCTGAAGCAGGGCGTCTATAGTCAATGCAACATGGAGCGATACTTCCCCACCGACACGCGCCGATAGTTGTCCTAAATGTTGAACGTCCATGTCCGCTATAAATTTATCCCAGGAAGCAACGTTCTGTATCGCAGCCGCTACCAATACGTCTGAACCGAACCAGCGCTCCAGTGCCTCATCCTTGCTTAACTGATTGGCATTCCAGCCACTTTCCTTTGCCATTTGTAGCGCTGCGGAATCCGCGGACTTCGCAACCATTGCCAACGCATGAGCACGTACGAATGTTGACGCACTGCTTAGCAAGGCTGGAAGATGATTTAGAGCTGGTGGCGACAACGGTCGATTAACAAAGGGGGCGAACAGCAGCACTATGAACTGTGACTCTTCGTCCTGATCTGCCACTGCAGCCGATAGCCTCATTTCGAAGGTTTGCACGTCGAGTGGCTTAATGGTTTCAACCAAATGTTGTTGTAGCCGATAGCCTAGCCGGGCCTTCAAGAGTGAGTCGAGCTGCTCGGAGGCCTCTAGCGCGGGAAAGACAAATTGCAATTGAAATTGTGCCCAGATCTGGGCCTCGTTCCCTAGCGAGTGCAAAGCCTCGACATCAGCTTCGTCCCCGCACAAGCGACCGACGAACTTTAGTGCTTGCTGATGTGTAACGAGGGCAGAGTGATCGAGTAGACCGGCTACTCCTTGCCGTAGAGGTAAAGCGTTGCGTCGCAGTACGTCATCAAAGAACGAGCGATGCTGGTTGACCGCGATCTCAGGATAAAAGCGGCTAATGGCAGGCCGCGCATCATTAAAAAAGTAATCCTGTGGAAGCATTCCTTTACTCAACGAAATGCTGGTGACATCGGCAGCAGCATACTGTGTTGCAGTTTTCGCGACATTCTCAGGTTCTGCATTGTTAGGATCGCAGGGATCGGTGCTGCAATAGTCTTCAACAAGTCTCCAGCCCCCGCCTTTCGGTAGATCTACGCTCAGGTCATCAACTAGTTTCTGCGCACGCAATGCGTCATCTGGGTGTCCGGTCGACTGGAGTAATGTTACTAGAGCCCATTGACCAACATTTGACGGCGTTCCATTGGCCAATCTTTGGCTAAAAAGCAGAAGCTCAGCACGGGTGGCTTCCCAATCAATGCTGTTGAAGCGAATTAAATGGCGAAACTCTTGCGTAGGTGATAAGTGACTAACGTTGAGACTTTTAGCAAAACTCCATTGCATGAACGCGTGTGCGAAATCTGCTAGTGGTTTGCCGGCCATCAGTCTCAAAGCAACTGTCCCGAGTACTGAAACGTCTTGAACTTCGACGCGCTGCAGTTGATCAAAAATGTCTTTTTCACTTGGGGAAAGTTTCTCGAGTTTCTCTGCTAATTCGTTTTTTAGTTCAAGACGGCGTGATGTGAGATCGTCCGCGCTTCTACCAGATGGATTTACATGTTTTTCGACATCAAGAGTTACAAGCGTCAGCCAGCCATTAAGCTCCGATGCAATCGCTGTCCAGGCTTGATCGTCAACCTTAGCGCTATGCAAAGCCAGTTCGACGCAATCGAAATTGATCGCTGCACCACCTTGCAATGCAAGGGACCTCATCGCCTCAAGAAAAACAGGCGTCCGGATGCGTGCCAACGCGTTGATAGAATCGGAGATGCCATCGTCTAGATTTTGTAAGCCAGCGAACCCGGTTAGAATTGCTGCACCAATTGCAGTTGAATTCTCTTCAGACATACACGCCACGGTGAGTGATGCCAGTATTGCCTCCGAAGTTTGATCAAGCGCAGCGATCGGTTCCGCTATGACAGCCAGAGCTTCGTCTAGATTGTGCCCATTGCGATGGGCTTTGTTGAGCTCTTCGAGAATTGCCAACCCTAATGCCAGGCCGAGACCCTCTTCGCTTACGGAGTAGCGTGTCGGGTCTTCTGTCAACGGAACAAAGAAGCGTCCTTCCACTACGGCATCTAATCCACCGTCAAATACCTTTAGGTCATCGCGTTGCTGCGTACTCAGCCGTTGCAATACCTCCTTTGCATGTCGCTGCAGGTTGCGTTTAAAGTGTTCAGCGGATTGATCGTAACTGTCACGTTGGCTTGCCCGCAGATGCTCGAACAACAAAAAGGGAATGCTTAACTCCTCCATCTTTTTAAGCTGCTCGCTGTCCAAAAGGGTTAGAGCAATGGATAGTAATCTAGGGTTGCGAAGGGCTGACGCAACACGTTCATGCAGTTGGCCGCCGCGCATGTTTTGTGAGGAGAGCAATTCATCCCGCTCCGAAGGTGACCACTCTGGCACTGACAAGACACGGTAGGATGAAACTAAACGCGGCTTTATTATCTCGTCAAAATAACGTCTTCGCGACGTGAGAATAAGCTTGCCACCGACGCATTCTAACTCTTCGCTGAGCTGGTCGATCACACGAGCCCATTCTGTTCTAGGGCGTTGGTTCAAGCCATCAAGGACCACAAGAAACCCTTGATCAGGGCCCTTATGCTGTTTGCGCCATTCGCGAAGTTGAGTAGTCCAAAACTCCTGGTGGCGTTCAGAGCCTTGCCTATCAGTCTGTACGCATAGCTTTTGCGCTAGGAGGGTAGCTGGGGTGATGGCCTGCTCGCCTATTTCTTCCGCGGTTAAAAACAGCGTCAGTGGCTTTTCTGCCAAGGAAAGCCACGCTTGCGCGACGAGCCATGATTTGCCATTGCCTTCATCTCCAGTAAGAGCTACGACACCGCCAGCAGTCGATTCGACAAGCAGGGACTCGAAACGCGCAACTAACTCGCCTCTAGACATAGATATGATAGAAGCCGTTGTGTCAGCAGGACATAGCGGCTGACCGAGCCGAACTTTGGCTTTGGTGCGACTGGAAAAAGCGCTCAGCAGCCATTCGGTATTGGCTTTGAATGCAATATCAAGAGACCAATCTGATTCCGGCAAGCTCTGCGCATCAAACCGCATGTTGATTTCATCGAAACGTTGTTGCAGAGCCTGCATGTTAACTTCAATCAAGCCTGCCATGGCGCGATCCTTGGTCGCACCCAACACCCCTGCAACTAGTACATTTACGGCGTGGTCAATAATGTTTTTTGCCCGATTATGGTGTTCTCCTGACATCAGCGAGTAGCTATCGATTAGCGCACAGAGAACGTCGGACGGCTCCATAGATGAGGTGATACGTGCATGCGCGAGTTGTCTTAGCTGGTATCTCGTGGTGCTGGAGTTTAACCATTCACACACATGCGGCAGAGAAAATGGTTCTGACTTCACCAACTGATGCCCGAACATTTCGAGTATTCGTTTCCACCCTGCTTCGGTGGACGAGGTGACACCCAAATGCACGAATGTCTCTTGGTCCAAATCTTCGATTGGCGAGTGAGCTGCCGCCGACGGATTATGGGCTGCAGTACGTTCAGCCCAAGGTTTCTTGAGCAACATAACTACGGGGCTGGCCAGCGAAAAAAGAAATCGAGAAATAGTCGAGATGTCCAACTTCTGTTCCTAAATCGAAAAGCACGCAAGACCAGTCCCTATCGGTGCTGGTTAGGAATTAAATTACAGGGTTGACAATCTACCATATTTTAGCTGGTTAAGCATCTAGTTTGAGCTAGGTGTTCGCACTGTGCTCCCGATCAGTATTTTTTGTAGCTAGCAAGTCAACAACTGAACCTTGAGAAAATTTCTGATAGGACCGACCACCTAGAATTTTGCTATATCCGCGCAGAGGAGAGCAGCGGCAGCTCTTCGTTCTGGCATACGCCAGGAAGCACATGAGCGAAACATTATCGGGATTTAAAGCTTGTAACCGATTTCTGATTTTGGTGGGAGCAGCGAACAAAGAATTTGATCCTAACCAAGATAAAAATCTAACTTAAGGCCCGAGTGGATTTCGATAAAGTGTCTAAATCTAAGTCCAAACTCTTATGAGGAGTTGACCTACGCCAAGTTCCCATCCATATTCTTAGGATGATTTAGTGCGGCGGTCGATCTGAAAACCGGAGGCGCGGGTAGATGCGCCGATCCCTAGCGCACTCGAATACCTGATAAAACGCTGACAAGAGCTCCCGCTCTGACGGGCAATGGCGAGTCATTACCTCTAGCTGGGAATAATCGAATACTAAAGCAGGAATTCGATATTTATCCATAAAATCCAAGATCTGAGAGCCGTACTCGTCATAGCAATTATTGAAAAGCTCCTTGACGATGACAACACCCACTAATGGCTTGGCGCTTAGGTCAATATCGAGCTCCTCTCCAGTGACCAATTTGAGTTTCGGATTGCCCTCTCGACGGATCGTAGAGAGGGCTCCACGCATTTGAGAGAGCCCATCTGTGAGCTGACTGGTTGCCTTTCGACGTTTCCGTTCCAATTTTGTGCCAAGATTCGCCGCCGTATTTGGGCTGTCCTTTGCTTGCAAAAGTACAGTGACCTCATCCCCAAGTATCAGCACGTCTACCAACTCTTCACCGTCGGTGACCTTCAATGGTCCATGAATGATGCGTTCAGCGGCGTAAGCTCGCTGAAGCAGATAGATGATGTCCACCTCTTGCAGCGTTCCAGGCTCCGGTCGCTCAAGCTGGGTGGTTGAGAAGCCAAGCGAACCTTGAAATCCTTGTCGCGTCATGTCGGTGATCAAATAATTGCTAGGGAATAAGTCTTCCCCCAGGATCACCGAGGTTGCTTGCTTGTCGTCCTCAACGGTACTCGTAGTGAACCAAGTATCTCCTTGATCCAGCATTTCGCCAAAGTACTCCTCCCCTAACAGAGGACTCACCGCAAGCTGAGTTCGAAACTGGCCGAGTTCTGCATAGGCCTTGCAACTTAGTAATTCACGGTTGTGCTCATCAAAAAAACAGATCTTGAATTCGTCGGGAAGGACCTTGAGAGCTTCAGTGAGAGCGTCAGCAATCACGAGAGGCGTAGTGATCAAAAGCGGGCTTACGGGGTCGTCGAAGAACGCAGACAGAAGCGTCAGTCCGCTTTGACCGTCGACTTCGCAAGGCGCTAGATAGAATTTGAATTCCCGGTTTTCTCGGGCAGTGAGAATGATCTCTTTGCCCGTCTTGATCACCAAAATCGGTTCGTCCAGATATCCGACTATCCAAAGCCCTCTTGCCAACGTGGCGACGTGGGTCAGTGCATCGGGGCTCATAATTGAAAGATACATCGATCCATCCCCAAATTGGGCGCTTAACGAGTACGACGGTTCGTTCGTATTGGAGCCGGTCGCGTCGGCGGAAGTAACATATTTTCCGAAAGCGAGCATACTAATCTCGAAGACCATATCGTATCCGAGGCGACTGGTGATTAAAGCTCGGTCTACCAAATTCTGCTTATAGCCGAGCGCTTTATGTCGCCACCGGCAGCTATTGGCCGGTTGCTGTCCGTCGTAAGGGGCGTCAATCGACCAAAAGAGGCTATTCAATCGTGTTACGAATCTTGGGACGATTCAACACGATTGCTCAAGGCATTACAGACGCCATAATGCGACTACGGCAGTTATAAGCCCAATCTTACATCCCGCACCCCCTTATTCATCAACGAGTCGCTGCCCTATGCCGCCGATCGCATAAGGCAGAAAACGACCCGAGCTTGCCCAAATGGCGGAAAGGCATACTGGCGGAAAGGCATACTGGCGGAAGAGACCCGGCGGGGAGACTTGAGGTGTAGTTGAACCAGTCAGTGCGTCATTTACCATCGCCATGACGGCGTTGGCCGAGTGGGCCGCTGATCCGTTGTGGGATCGGACAAAAGGTGGGGGTGGCAATGAATTGCAGCTACAGTTGCGCGGGAGTCTGCGGGAAGCCTATGCGCGCATCACGCGCGACAAGCTTCCCAGTCGTGACCAATAATTTTCGCATCGTCGTGTTCAACCGCATCGCGGATTTCGCGGCGCGTGCCGACGCTGTTTTCGCGGCGCAAAGGACTGCAAACGATGGCTGAAAACATCAAGAACACGGCGATCACCTCCGCCGGCTACATCTATCAGAACCGGCAGGGGCTGCGGGTGTTGTGCGACTGGTTAGACGCGCCAAGTCGATACGCAAAGGTCAAGTTCGAATGTGACGTTGAGGCGGAAGCGCCAACGGGTTTGGACGACATCGTGGTCGAGCGCTCGGACGGACTGCAAGACCTTAAGCAGGTCAAGTTCACGCCAAACCCTGATGCACATCCGCTGTCCTGGGATTGGCTGCTTGAGAAATCCGGCAAGACGGAGCGGTCCCGGTCAATGCTGAAGAAGTGGTTTGACGCTTACAGGTCGCTGGATTTAGCACGTATCGGTGATCTCTCCCTGTTGACCAACCGGCGGCCTGATGCTGAGATCGAAGCCTGCCTGGCCGGGGGCAAGATTGATTTCGCCAAGGTCCCTGACCCGAGGCGCATGGCGCTCATCGCCGAACTCGGCGGCGAGGCGGACTGTGAGGAGTTTCTCGGTCGACTACAGATCACGCACAGCGACAAGGGCTACGAGACGCTCGAGCACGAGGTTGACGCGCGGCTACGTGTGCATGGCACGCCGGAGGGCATCGCCGTCCTCAAAAACGTCGCTCTGAACTGGGCGACGCAGAAGTACTCTCCGCCGCCCTCCGGCTGGATCACGTTGCCAGACCTTCGCGCGATCCTGCAGGCGACACCGCCGGCACCTCTCCCGGAAGACTTTGCGGTCCCCAAGGGCTATGAGGTGCCCGATGCTGAATTCCACGGCGCTTTCGTCGAGGATGCTCTGCGGTCAAGCGGCAAGGCGATCGTTCTGACCGGTCCGCCTGGTCGCGGCAAGAGCACCTACCTCAGCGCGCTGTGCGACATTTTCGCCGACAAAGACATTCCGACGGTCCGCCACCACTACTTCCTGTCCACGACGGAGCGCGGTCGGGATCGCTTACACAGCTACGTCGTCGAAGAGTCGATCCGATCGCAGATTGAGCGATTCCATCCCGACGTCCTCCGGCCGCCCGGTGGCCTGCGCGCGCAGTTGGAAGTCACTGCGGCGCACTACAAAGCGCTCAACAAGCCCTTCGTACTGATCTTGGATGGTCTCGACCACGTCTGGCGCACCAACGGAGAGGACAAACAGCCGCTAGAGGACCTGTTTGCCCAGTTGGTGCCGTGTGCTGAGAACTTGGTGCTGCTCGTGGGTACACAGCCGGTGGACGACGCACAACTTCCGGCAGACTTGTTGATCGCTGCGCCGAAGGCAAGTTGGAAGACGCTGCCCGCCATGTCCGGCGACGCCGTCCTTTCGTACTTGCGTCAGGCGGTGCACGCCGGTCGGTTGAGCACGGGGTTTGGGCCTGCGGAGCCCAATGAGAAGGACGTTCACGCAGAGGCTGAGGCGGCTGAAACGACTGAGGTTGCCGCAGCGGACGAGGCTGTTGCTGAGAAAGAGTTGCAGAGCGCCGCGGCCGCGCTCCGCGCCAGGACCAAAGGTCACCCACTGCACGTCATCTACGCGACCTCTGCGCTTGTGCTTGCCGGTGGCAAGGTCACGCGATGGGACGTCGAGCAACTCACCGGAGATCTGAGTCAGGGCGTGAAGTTCTACTACGGGTCGCTGTGGGAGCGGGTTTCACCCAGCCTAAAGGATGCGCTGCGACTGGTTTGCGCCTTCCCGTTCTTCTGGCCACGGACTGCATTCGGCGAGATCGCGACCGCGATGAGGCTGGCGGCGCCCGAGATCGAAAAGGTGGAACATCTGCTTCATTCGTCGGCCGCCGGTTTGAAGGTCTTCCACGAGAGCCTGGCGGTGTACGTGCGGTCGACCGATGGCTACGCCGATCGCATCGCTGCACTGAGGCCGGAGGTTGCGCGCTGGCTGGAGACGTTGGCTCCCAACGCTTTGCGGGTGAACTGGCTCTGGACGGTCCAGGCGCAGCTCGGCGATCCAAGCCATCTGATCGCGGGCTTGACCCGAGACTGGGTGCTGCTGCGACTGGAAGAGGGCTATCCGCAGTCGCTGTTTGACACATTGATCACCGACGCCGTGGCTGCCGCGCTGGACCGGGCTGAGTTCGCACAAGCCTATCGTCTTCAGCACCTGAAGGCCCGCATGGTTGAGGGCAGCCAGTACCAGATGCAGGACGAGGACATGGCCCAGCTGGTTTCTTACACGTGGACGCTGGCGTCGGACGATGGGGTTATCCGAGAGGCCGTTGCCTCCAGGCACGAGTCGGATATCAAACTTGTGGCGGCGTTGGGGCTGGCGCTGCGAGCGCGCGGTGACCATATCGTGGCCGAGACCTGTGGCGAGGAGACGCTACGACGCTTCCGGGGCGCGAGTCGCTTCTCGAGAGAGTACTCCACGGGCAACGGCTTGGATGCTTTCAGGTTCCTGGCGGGTGCTTTTGCGCGCCTAGGCGCGGTAGGGGCCACGCCGGAGGGGCTCAAGCAGTTCGTGACACATGCTAACCCAGAGGGGTGGTTACCGCGCGTACGGCTGATGGCCGCGGAGGGGCAACTGGACGAGTTGATGTCGCTCGCAGCGTCGCTCTGCGATAGCCAGAGTAAGTGCGTTGTCAGCGATGCCTGCCTCCGGGCCGCGGCTCAGGTCAATGTAAGCATCGTCGAACGCGGTGACTTCAAATCACTCGCCAGAACGCCCTTTGTAGCAGCCATCGAGGCGGCCCACGTGCAGGCCGTGACGACCTTAAACGCTTCAATCCCGATCGACTGGCTGGGACTCAACTACCGTGAGCGCAAGCAGGACCTTGGGAAGCTGGTGCACCACTGGTTCTTCAGCGCTGTGCACTTGAGCATGTGCATGTCCGCGGAAGGGCAGACCGAGTTCAGCTTTGCACGCGCACCGGTATATGCCGACCGAGAGAATGTCACGGACTTCCTGAACGTGCTATCGGGCGTCGCCGCCCAAGTGGCTCATCACTGGTGGCGGGGGGATTTCGTAGACTTCCACGCGGTCTTTGAGCTATTAGACCCGATGGAGTTCAGGCATTTCCGACAAAGCTACGACTGGCAATCTGCAGCAGAGGATTTTCGGTCTGCCCTGCATCAGGTTGCCTGCGACGTCCGTCTGGGCAGCATTCTGTTGGGCCATGCCGTCGAGGCTAATCTCACCGAGGCGACGCTCGCTGCCGCAGAGTCGTTCAAGTGGTTCGACGCGGCGTCTTTTCGCGAGCAGTACGCCGCAGGGCTGCTGACGAAGATGTCTGACGAGGCCGCTGCGAAATTCGTGCTCTCCCAGCGCGAGCAGTTCGATGCTGAGGTGCGGCAGGAGACCAGCGTGCATCTGCAAACGCCGCTGCAGTTGTGCGGGATTTCGGTGGCCCATGGTTCGGAAACGACGGCGCGCGAACTTTGCCGACAAACCTGGGAGCTTGCGACAGGCTTCTCGCATCGTAAAGATCCGACGCTGAACAAGACCCTCGACGCGATCGGTTTCTTGGTCGAAGCTGCGCCGAAAAATGCAGGTCGACTGTTAGCGCAGGTCGCCTCTCAAGTCCACTCCGTGCTGGACTACACGGACGGCAGTGGCACCCGACACGCGCTGACTGCGGCGGACGCGCTGCTGGCCAAGCTGGCTCCCGCCGCATTGGTGGCCAAGTACGAGGAGCATGTCGACGCCGGGCAGTGGTCTCAGGCTGAGAACAGCCTGAGTGTGTACGTCGAGCAGGGAGTGAAGGCCGGCTGGCCGCTTGATGCGCTAATGCGCACAGGCTTGCCCCCGGAAGTTGGGGATGTGCTGCAGCGTCTAGCCAAGGAGGGAGTCGAGGGTGCCGCCGAGCGATTGCAGTTACTCAACGCTCACGGAGGGTGGGACATCGGCGTGCTGAGTCGCGAGGAGCACGCGAGCTCAAACACGGATCGAAAGCCCTTCGATGGTGACGTCTCGACCTTCGAGCCCGAGCAGCTAATGGCCTTGCTCGATCGCTTATCGGGTGGTGGCTACGACGACGAGGCGGTGCTTTTGGCTTGGTATCGGTACTGGGAGGGCCAGGGACAGGGGAAGCGGATTCTCTATGCACTGGATGACTCGCTCTTGTACGACCGGGGTCAAGGCCGCGATCTGCTCCACCTGTCTGGCCATGCCTTTCACACCCGACGTAGGCAGAGCGGCCTGAAGGCGGCTTGGAAGTACCTCGTCAGCGCGCAGATCTACGGCGGCGCCTGGGGCGGCTATATGGAGCGCGAAGAGAAGACGCTCGCGCGGCTCGACCTCGTGGCCCAGTACTACCCGAAATCTTGTGATGACTTCGTGACCAAGACGGCCTATGCCATGTTCGGCGAACCGGAACGGCCGCGATTGGCGCCGGGTGAGGCGATGGTCTATTTCTACGTGAAGCAGGGACGCATAGATGCGGCGGTTGAGTTCGCGCAGGTTATGGTCGACTGTGTGCTCGAAGACACTCGAACTCTCCCGCTAGCTTACCCGCGCTGGGGAACTGAACTGGCTGCTGCCGACTCGCGGGAGGAGTGATGGACGAGCTTCGAATTCTCATCGCTCGCCTAGGATGGCCGACGCCATCCTGCCGATGGTGGACCTTGCAGGAGTTGGCAAAACGGCTGAGCGACCCTGCGACGACGGCAGAGACCGAGTCAGCGCTGCTGCAGCTGCTGCACTCGCGCAAGCTCGAGGCGGAAGTCGTCGAGGCACTCTGCATCTTCTGGATGGCTGCAGGTGAGCACTGCTACGTCCCCAATCCCGATTTGCCGAACCGCACGCCGAAGCCGTCACTGCTATCCAACCTGCTCCTCGAGGCGCTCGGGTTCGAGGCGCAGCTGCTCGATGCCGACCTCAAAGCGGCGCCAAAGCACTTCGAGATTCCAGGTGATTTCGATGGTGTGCAGGGGGTAGACCTGGCCAGGATATTCAGGACCACGCTGAGCAGGCTGGAGCTTCGAACAAAACTCCCGCTTATTCGCCAGATGGCGTTCGAGTGGACTGAAAACCAGACGGCCTATCCCGAGGCTCCCCTGCAGGGCGACATCGGGCACTTTGCGCGGCAGCTGGGCAAAGGTTTCGTGGGCACATACTCCGCCCGGGCCGCCCTTCGTGCGATCTCCGCCTACTTGCGTACCTTGGTGGTAGCGGAACGTTTGTGGGGACTGCCGTCTGGTGTGGCGCGCCATTACGCACTGAAGGCGCTGCCCATTCATCCAACGCTGGCTGCGCTGAGGCCTTCACGCCCGGCATGGGTACCGGTGCGGGAGGACTTCAGCGGTAGCGCGAACGCGATCGAGGGAATCATGCGAGGAGTCGTCCGGCGCGTCGCGGCCGAGCGCCCCGGCGATGAGTTGATCGCGCTCAGCACTCCCGTCGAGATGACGATGGGACGCTGCGTGGAGGTGTCGCTTGTGCGCTGGCTGCAGTTCGGCAACAGCGAAGTGGCTGAGCAGGATCTTGCTTCACATATTGATTCCTTCTGGCGCGACATGCCAATGCTGCCAAGCGTGCCCACAGCGCCGCTCGACGAGATGACTTGGTTGGGGGCAATGCCCATCGATCAGTTACTGGAAGCCCCGTCTGCATCACTGCCTTTGGCCGGACGGATGGACCATGGTCGCATGGGATACCTGCAGTTGAGCCTCTATCCATCTCGACTGTTCATGCCTACGCTCATAGGGACTGCTAAAGCCGAGGTGCGTCGAGTGGGCACCACGCTCGAGGTCCTCGAGGGTGAACAGGTAGTGGCGGACTACGCTCATTGGAATACGGGCTGGGGGCCAGTGCGTCCGGGGTCACTGAGTGGAGCCTGCGGTGCGGCCTTGGTTTCTCGCGGAACGAACTACCGCGAGTTACCGGCCGCCGAAGGGCAGGTGGTTCGGTCGTTCTATCTCTGGCAAGTGCGCCTGCTTCACCGGAGCAACACGTACGACGCGTTCGACGAGACCCTAAAGAGGGGCGTCTTCTTCCTTTAGCCAGCTGTCGTTTCTGCGTTCAGGGGCGCAGCGAGTGTTATAACGAAAAGCGAAATACCGACTCGAGCTGCTTCGCGGACGGCTGATTCGCCCGATTGTTGACTATCACAAAGGGCTGATAACGACCCAAAACGATCGGTGGCTAGAAGCGGCAATTAGCTTTGGACACGGACATATGCGAACTCAGGATCTATTCAAGCTAACGGGTACCAGCTTATACGATTTCGATGGTCGCCAATGTCTACCGCTTCTCCAATGGCAGTCAGGAGCACCGGTTTACGCTAGACCTCATTGCCAACTAACACCCGGGTTCAACGGAGGCACATTGGCTCGCATCGCTTCTCTTGGTTGGGGCTCCCTGATTTGGGAGCCAAAAGAATTTCCGATTCAGGGGCAGTGGATTGAGGATGGCCCACTGATACCAGCTGAATTCGCCAGGCAATCGCAAGATGGTCGAATTACGCTTGTGCTAGTCGAAACCGAACGGCTGGTTCCCTCCCTGTGGGCAGTAATGGACTCAGTGGATCTCGCTTCTGCCGTTGAGGCTTTACGCAGCCGCGAAAACATTCCGAGGAAAAATGTAGAAAAGCACGTTTGCAGATGGTCTGCCGGCCAGCCATCTCCGAGGCTGATTCCAGATTTATCCGAATGGGCTAACACTCACGACGTGGCCCACGTGGTATGGACCGGCCTGTCCCCTAAATTCGACGGTGCAGAAATCACACCATCTGCTGAACAGGTCGTGGAGTACTTGGTGAAGCTCACTGGCGAACAGCGCGAGAAAGCCGAACGGTATGTTCGCCTTGCTCCGCGGCAGATTGATACCCACTACCGGCGCTGCATTGAATCGTCGCTTCACTGGCATGCCTTGGGCGGCGATTCAGGCCGATCCAATCCATCATCGGAGTGAGACATTGGTGTCATATCTCGTGATAGGCAGTTTTCGACTCAAAGCTGACGTTGGCGACAGGCAGAAATCGGCCAGAAGCGGTCAGTGGATTTAGGGTGCTTGCGCCTCTAGCTGTAGCTTTGTAGGATCCTGCGAGCGCCCGACAATAGCGGTTCACATGAACAGCAGGTCAAGCCTGGAACTCGAGGGCGTTGCTTTAAAATCCAGACCTCGATTGCCGTGCTATAAGATATGGAGATTCTCCTACTTTGAATTATGGACAAGCTGTTGCAGTCGTCGAAGCCTTTCAAGATCTTGCACACAGAATTGACATTGAATTTCCAGAACGCCTCGCAGCACTCATGCGAATAGCGCATACCCCCCCTTCAAAGGCTGCACTGAGTAGCCTTGTAGATTTTCACTGGCTCGATGCCGAAGAAGCAGAACGAGAAATCAATGAGTGGCTTAACCCTGATGACCAGCAAGGTCGAACCTTTCTTCCCTTTGCGGCTACAGGCGGCGGTGAGCCTTACTGCCTGGTTCGATTGGAAAACGGGACTTCGGGGATTGCTCAGGTACTTCATTTTGCTCAGCCATCTCCACTTGCCCATGCCGATATCTCATCGTTCGTGACAAGGGAATACGTACGCGTCGCTACGGACTTATCTTGGCTACCGCCTCGAATGGACTTCACTATCGCACTGAAAAGTGAAGTGGCATTGATCGAAACGGCTTTACTACCCGCAGACTATGCGCTTCTTGAGACCTTGTTTAGTCGACAGTGTGTCGCTATGAATTACCAGGCTGGCCCTCAAGGCATCTCGAAAATTGTCAAAGCCTTCATCTCTCAAGAAGAAGAGGAATCGTTAGCCGCCCGACTACGCCATCCGAACCCAACTGAGTTCGAAGCTCTTCGTGCTTGGATGCGCTAAATGTGTTTCCACTAGGAACCGAGCCATTGCCGGCCAACACTCACCACTTGCCAATATCCGCTTTGGGTTGTTGCCCGTCCCAATAGACAGCAATCGACCAAAAGCATCGTTCGATCCACTACCTTCCAGCCGAAAAGCGAAAACCTCTCGATCTGTGAAAGCTAGTCTCTAAGGGTACGCATTATTTCCTCGACCACCGGCTTCGTGTATTTCTCACTGGGATCAGTTTCCTGTGGGTCGTTACTGCGGAACCATTCACCTTGATCGAATGCCTGGTAAAGCGAGAAAGCGGGCTGAGGCATGTCGTTAGTCATACCTACTTCAACCACAGCATTTATGATCCCGTTCATAACGCCGTTGCAAAAATCATAGAGCAGAGATCCTTGTAGATAGCCTTCCGCAACCGCGACGGACAGCTCGTTCAGCGCATCATGCGGTGCAACGGCGAACCTTTCGCAAATGGGGACAAGATCACTCAGCGTTAAACCGTCTGCTTCCGCTTTCACCGACAGTTCCTTAAGTTCGATCTTCGGTATCGCCATGATCATGAGCTTCTTCCGGTTAGGTGCAATAGCGCTTACAGAGTGGCCGCGCTGCCACACGTCAGTTCCATGCTGCAATACGGATTCATGGTCGGTCAACTTCAGCTACAGTCAATGTCCGCTTTGGGTCCAGGCTGTGTGAAAACGTCAGCGTCGATAGGGACGGGGCGTCTCTACGTGAAGTCCGTAGATATACGGAATCATCTTCACTGCTCTGGAGGTCAGTTCTTACGACATTGGTTAAAGGATTTCTTGAGTTCATCGGTATCATTACTCTCGCCCCTCTCAAATCAGGTCATGCCATGAACCAAAACCCTATGGAATCCTGCCCCCGCTGTGGATCGGTCCAACACGTCAGACCAAAGGGAATTCTGATAGGAGCAGCAAGCCCAAAAAAACGCTTCAATGGGGAAGAAAAAGCAGGCTATCAACGCTTGGATCAGCTAGCAGTTGATGAATGCAAGCCTGCCCTTCTGAAAGCAGCGCCGCTGGAGCAGCTGGTTGATGGGTTTTATTGCGATCATTGCGGGGTGGGTTTTGTAACAAGCGAGATTGTACAAGGTGTCGACCGAACATCGCTCTAGAGACGATGACCGGGGTTGTTTAGATCGAAACGGCTTTTCATGACAGGCAGAAGTCGAGCAGACCGGGTGAAAACGCCAGTGCTTGTCTAATCTTTTGATCGTCTAGATCGTATCGAGGACGATCATGAAGCGATTCATTGAAGGCGAGGCCCGGACGCAAGTGACTCTGCTGCCGGAGTGCCTGGACGATTACGTAACCGAAGAAAATCCAGTCCGAGTGGTCGACGTTTTCGTCGATGAACTCGACCTGGGCGCACTTGGGTTTGAGGGCGTCGATCCTGCTGCAACGGGTCGTCCGGCCTATCATCCAGCGGTCTTGCTAAAGATCTATATCTACGGCTATCTCAATCGGATTCAGTCCAGCCGCCGGCTTGAGCGTGAGGCCGAGCGCAACGTCGAGTTGATGTGGCTAACGGGGCGTTTGGCCCCGGACTTCAAAACCATTGCCGACTTTCGCAAAGACAACGGCAAAGCCATTCGCAGCGTATGCCGCCAGTTCGTAGTTCTTTGTCGCAACCTCAATCTCTTCTCCCAATCGATCATCGCCATCGACGGCAGCAAATTCAAAGCCGTCAATAATCGCGACCGCAACTTCACTCAGGGCAAGGTGAAGGCACGCATGCAGCAGATCGAGCAGAGCATTGATCGATATCTGGCGGCGATGGATTCGGCGGATCGGGCAACGCCCGAAGTGGCCGAGGCCAAAGCAGAGCGGC
>Ga0307412_10000137_pt1 | contig 53231 bp, 49 predicted proteins | sample DK1Cmetagenome_3_FD_203823 | JGI IMG/M metagenome (GOLD analysis project Ga0307412, IMG submission 203823) | Maize rhizosphere microbial communities from greenhouse at UC Davis, California, United States - DK15-C-1 | ecosystem: Host-associated > Plants > Roots > Rhizosphere > Soil | place: USA...
AAATCCAGCCCGACGACCTGAATCAAACCCTCTCTGGTTTGAAGGCGTAAGTCTGTTGGACAAATAGTGGGAATTGGCGTAAAAAGCTGGTTTATCGGCTGTTTTGCCAACAATTGGCAATCCACTCATTGGCAAGCGCATGGCGCAAAACATACTGGTATTGCATGGCCCGAACCTGAACCTGCTTGGCACCCGGGAACCTCACATCTACGGCAGCTTGACCCTGCCCCAGATCAATGAGCGCCTGGAACTGCTTGCAGGCGAATTGGGCGCCAAACTGACAGCTTGGCAAGGCAATCACGAAGGCGCGCTGGTTGACCGCATTCAGGCGGCCCGGCAAGACGGCACAGACTTCATCATCATCAACGCGGCGGCTTATACGCACACCAGCGTCGCAATTCGCGATGCGCTGGCTGGGGTCGCGATCCCATTTATTGAAGTACATTTGTCCAATCTGTATAAGCGAGAGCCCTTCAGGCATCACTCTTATCTGTCCGACTTGGCGATAGGCCTTATCAGCGGCCTGGGCGCGGACGGCTACGAGGCGGCTCTGCGTTACGCAGTGCGGCACTGATCTCGCACCAACTCACAGCTTTTACATCTTATACGGCGCGGACCCCACGCTGGGACGCCGCCGACACTATCTCGGGAAGCAGCTTCTATGGACCTTCGAAAACTCAAAACCCTGATCGACCTGGTGGCTGAATCGGGTATCGCCGAGCTGGAAATCACCGAAGGCGAAGGTAAGGTACGCATCGTCAAGTTCTCGCAGACCTTGCAGCCGGTGGCTTACCACCAGCCCGAAGCCGGCGCCCACGCCGCGCCCGTGGCTCCGGCCGCAGCGCCTGCCGCACCGGTCGCCGAAGCCGCCCCGGTCATCCAGGGCCATGTCGTGAAGGCACCGATGGTCGGCACGTTCTACCGTTCGCCGAACCCGGGCGCCGCCCCGTTCATCGACGTGGGCGCCACCGTCAAGGAAGGCGATCCGCTGTGCATCATTGAAGCCATGAAGCTGCTCAATGAAATCGAAGCCGACAAGTCCGGCGTCATCAAAGAAATCCTGGTCGAAAATGGTGAGCCCGTCGAATACGGTCAACCCCTCTTCGTCATTGGCTGATAGCTGAAAAATGTTCGAAAAAATCCTGATCGCCAATCGGGGCGAAATCGCCCTGCGCATTCAGCGCGCTTGCCGTGAGCTGGGCATCAAAACCGTGGTCGTGCACTCCGAGGCTGACCGCGAAGCCAAGTACGTGCGCCTGGCCGATGAATCCGTGTGCATCGGGCCCGCGCCGTCGCGTGACAGCTACCTGAACATGCCCGCCATCATTTCGGCGGCCGAAGTCACGGATTCCGAGGCAATCCACCCGGGTTACGGGTTTTTGTCCGAAAATGCCGACTTCGCCGATCGCGTCGAAAAGAGCGGCTTCGTCTTCATCGGCCCGCGTCCCGACACCATTCGCCTGATGGGCGACAAGGTCAGCGCCAAGCGCGCGATGATCGAAGCGGGCGTGCCGGTGGTGCCGGGTTCCGAGGGCGCGTTGCCCGAAGATCCGCAGGAAATCATCCGTATTGCGCGCGAAGTCGGTTATCCGGTCATCATCAAGGCGGCAGGCGGCGGCGGTGGCCGCGGCATGCGCGTGGTGTACACCGAGGCCGCGCTGCTGAACGCCGTCACCATGACGCGTTCGGAAGCGGGCGCCGCGTTCAACAACCCGGAAGTCTATATGGAGAAGTTCCTTGAGAACCCTCGCCATGTGGAAATCCAGGTGCTGGCCGATGGCGGCCGCAACGCCGTCTGGCTGGGCGAACGCGACTGCTCCATGCAGCGCCGCCACCAGAAAGTCATCGAAGAAGCGCCGGCTCCCGGCATCGCCCGCCGCGCGATCGAGCGCATTGGCGACCGTTGCGCCGACGCTTGCCGCAAGATGGGCTACCGCGGCGCCGGCACGTTCGAATTCCTGTTCGAGAACGGCGAGTTCTATTTCATTGAAATGAACACCCGCATCCAGGTCGAACACCCCGTGACCGAGCTGATCACCGGCATCGACCTGGTGCAGCAGCAGATCCTGGTCGCCGCAGGCGAGAAGTTCACGCTGCGCCAGCGCGATGTCCAGTTCAAGGGCCATGCGATCGAATGCCGCATCAACGCGGAAGATCCTTTCCGCTTCGTGCCCAGCCCGGGCCGTATTACCAACTGGCATACGCCGGGCGGTCCTGGCGTGCGGATCGATTCACACGCGTACAACGGCTACTTCGTGCCGCCGAATTACGATTCGATGATCGCCAAGGTCATCACGTACGGCGACACGCGTGACCAGGCGCTGGCCCGCATGCGCATCGCGCTGTCGGAAATGGTGGTGGAAGGCATTTCGACCAACATCCCGTTGCACCGCGAACTGTTGCAAGATGCCCGCTTCATCGAGGGCGGCACCAGCATCCATTATCTGGAAAACAAGTTGGCTCAGCGTCCCTGACCGACCACTAGGGGCCTCGCGGCCCCTTTTTGCCTTTGGGCGACTCCAAGGCAAACCCCTCGGGGCCTTTTAATTGTTTTACGGTCATCGGGCCGCGGCATCCGCCGCGGCCCGATGACCAGATGGAAGAATAATCATGCGTGAACTCGTGCTCCATTGCCTAGAGGCGCAGGCCGAAGCCTTGTCGGACGCGCTGCTGGAAGCGGGCGTACTGTCCGTTTCCGTGGAAGACGCCGACTTCGGCACCGACGACGAACGCCCGCTGTTCGGCGAACCCGGCACCGAGCCCGACGTGCAGGCCTGGGACCGCAATCGCGTCGTCGCCTTGTTGCCCGACGGAGCCGATCCCTCGCAGATCATGGAAGAGGCCGCCGCGGCAGGCGAGCTCGACCCGGCGCTGTTCGCCGGCTGGACCCTGCGCGATGTTCCCGACGCCGACTGGGTGCGCCTGACGCAATCGCAGTTTGGCCCCATCCACATCGCCGAACGCCTGTGGATCGTGCCTAGCTGGCACCGCGACAGCCCCGACGTGCCCGGCTTCGATCCGGCCGCCACGGGCGACGGCGCCATCCACATCGAACTGGATCCGGGCCTGGCCTTCGGCACCGGCAGCCATCCCACGACACACCTGTGCCTGGCCTGGCTGGAAGCCGAGCTGCCCGCCGGCGCCACCTTGCTGGACTACGGTTGCGGTTCGGGAATCCTGGCGATCGCCGCCCGCAAGCTGGGCGCGGGTCCGACGCAGGCCGTGGACATCGACGCGCAGGCCGTGCAAAGCACCGCCTACAACGCCGAGGTCAACCGCGTCGAGCTGCAGGCCATGCTGCCTGATGCGCTGGCCGACGGTACGTTCCAGGTGGTCGTGGCCAACATCTTGTCCAATCCGTTGAAGGTGCTGGCACCGATGCTGGCCGGACGCGTCGCCGCAGGCGGCCATCTGGTGTTGTCCGGCGTGCTGGAACGCCAGGCCGAAGAGGTGGCCGCTGCCTACGCGCCCTGGATCGCCATGTCGGTCTGGCGCGCGCGTGACGGCTGGGTGTGCCTGCACGGCCAGAAGGCCTGAGCGACGGTTCGGCTGGATCGCAATATGGCTCTGACCACGCGCTGCCCACAGTGCGGCACCTCGTTCAAGGTGGTGCCTGACCAACTCCGGGTCCGTAATGGCCTGGTGCGCTGCGGCGCTTGCTCCACCGTCTTCGACGGCCGGGCGTGCTTGCTGCCGGCATCCGGCGCGCCGTCGACGCCGTCGGCCGTGCCGGCCGTGCCCCCGGTCGTTGCGCCCGCCGCCGCGGCGGCTGCGCCGGTGCTGGCGACGCCACCTGCCGCGCCTGTTGCGCCTGCCGCGTCCGTCGCCGCCACGCCGCCCCGCTTCGTTCCGGCGCCGCCACCGTCTACCGAGGCGCCGCCACCGCTGGCGCGCCCTTCCGTAGAGCCGCCCCGCCAGATCGCCCCATGGGAAGACGAGCCCATTCCGGCGGTCCCGGCGCCTGCGCCTATTCCGGTTCCCGCCGCGCCTGCCGTGCCGCCGTCCGTGCTGCGCGGCCGCGAAGACATTCGCCGGCGCACCGAGCCGGATGACGACCTGCCGGAAAATGATCTGGACGAAGACGACGAGGATGACGTCGATCTGCGCGATGACGCCCGCCACGCTGGCTTCGCGCGCCATTCCGAACCGGTCCGCTACCCCGCGCCGCGTGGGGTGCCTCCGGCGCCGCCGGCCCCGCCGACGTCACGCAACGAGCCCGTCATCGCATCGCGCGCCGCTGAACCGATCATGGATTGGGACGCCCGGCGCCGCGGCGCTCCGCCTGCCGAGCCGTCCTTCGCCGCCGATGACGCCCGCGATCACGCAGACGGCGCAGACGGCGCAGACGACCATTACCTTGACGACGATTCCCTCGATGACCGCCCGGACGGCCTTCGCGACGATGACCGCGATGACCGCCCGCACGAATACCGCATCCGCGCCGACGAGGACGCCGACGACGAGCTCGACGACGACACCCGCGAACCCGTCCTGGGCGAAGCGCGCACCCGCTATTCCAGCGCCACCGACGTAGGCCGCGCTCCCCCCGAATTCCTGGACCAGGATCGGCAGGCGCGCCGCGGCCTGTTGCGCAAGGTGTGGGGCTACGCCTGCTTGCTGGGCTTGATCGCCTTGGGCCTGCAACTGGTGTACGCGTACCGCACCGACATCGCCAATTCCGTGCCGGCATTGCGGCCGGTGCTGGACGTCGCGTGCAAGCCGCTGGGCTGCACGGTCGGATACGCCCGGCGTCTGGAGCGCATCGCGATTTCCTCGTCGTCGCTGCAGCCGCCGCCGGGCGCCGCCGCGATCGACGACGGCCGCAGCCGCCTGGTGTTGAACCTGGTGCTGCGCAACCGCTACGACAAGCCGCAGCATTGGCCGGCCCTGGTGCTGGATCTGACCGATTTGTCGGATACGGTGGTCGTGCGCAAAGTGCTGATGCCCGAAAACTACCTGACGCCCGATCAGTTGAGCGGCCCGTTCGGCCCGGCTGGCGAGCTCAAGGTCTCAGTGCCCATTGAAGTGACTGGCGTGCAGGTCAATGGCTACCAACTCGATAAGTTCTTTCCTTAAAGGATGACAAGCATGGCAACCCCCGTTCTGGTTTGCGGCTCGATGGCGTTCGACACGATCGCGGTGTTCGAAGGCCGTTTCAAAGAGCACATTCTTGCTGACCGCATCCAATCGCTCAGCGTGTCGTTCCTGGTGCCCAGCATGCGCAAGGAATATGGCGGTTGCTCGGGCAACATCGCCTACAACATGAACTTGCTGGGCGGCAAACCCGTGCCGGTGGCGACCGTGGGCGAAGACGCCGGCGAATACATGGAACGCCTGTCGGGCCTGGGCATCGACACCAGCCGCGTCAAGGTCATGCCCGGCACCTTCACCGCGCAATGCTTCATCACGACCGATCTGGACGACAACCAGATCACTGCCTTCCATCCGGGCGCCATGTCGTTTGCTGCCGAAAACGACCTGAGCGATGCGGATGCGGCCTGGGCCATCGTGGCGCCGGACGCCAAGGAAGGCATGTTCGCGCACGCCGAACGCCTGCACCGCCGCGGCATCCCGTTCATTTTCGACCTGGGGCAAGCCATGCCCTTGTTTGACGGCGCCGACCTGGACCGCATGCTCAAGCTGGCGCAGGCGTTGACCGTCAACGATTACGAAGCGGGTATCGTCGAGCAGCGCACGGGCCGCAGCGTGGCCGATATCGCCGCCACGCTGCAAGCCGTGGTGGTGACGCGCGGCGCCGAAGGTGCAACGCTGTACACCGGCGGCAAGACCGTCCAGATCGCACCGGTGCGGGCCTCGCAAGTCGTCGACCCGACGGGTTGCGGCGACGCGCAGCGCGGCGGCCTGCTCTATGGCCTGACCAGCGGCTGGAACTGGGAAGACAGCTGCCGCCTGGGCAACGTCATGGGCGCGATCAAGATCGCGTCGCGTGGCCCGCAGAATCACGCGCCGTCGCGCGCGGATATCGACGCCGTGCTGCACGCGACCTACGGCATCCATCTGCCTGCCTGATTCCCTTTGCTCCTTGGGAACCGCGATGCGGCGGAATGGTCGAACCCGCATCGTGTTTCCGCAGGCGGCTGGGTGCCGCCGTGATCTAAACGCTGTTTTCGGCCTTTGGCTGTGAGTTTCAGTGTGTTGCAGCCGCGGGTGCCGCTTGTTCGGGGCAGAGTATTATGATCAACAGTCGTCGGTAGTGCCGATCGAGGAGTCCAAATGAACCAAAGCAAATCTCTTTCCCTGGTGACGCCGCGTACTGGCCGGTGGTTGGCCATCGCAGCCGTCGTGACGTCGATGGCTGTCCTGGGCGGTTGCGCGAATCGCAGCGCATCCAGCGGCGTGTACAGCTACGATCAGGCCCAGCGTGAGCAAATCGTTCGCACGGGCACGGTTACGGGCGTGCGCCCGATCGTGATCCAGAACGACAAATCCAGCGGTGTCGGCATGTTGGCCGGCGGCGCATTGGGTGGCGTGGCAGGCAACGCCATCGGTGGCGGCACGGGCCGCACCATCGCCACGGTCGGCGGCGCGATTCTTGGCGCCCTGGCGGGTAACGCGGTCGAGAACCGCGTCGGCACGAATTCCGGCTACGAAATTACCGTGCGCCTGGATAACGGCGAAACCCGCGTAGTCGCTCAAGAGGCGGATGTGCCCGTCAGCGTGGGCCAGCGCGTCCAGGTGATCAGCGGCTCCGGTCCCACCCGCGTCACGCCGATGTAATCGGCAAGCCCTGTTTGCGAAAAACCCGCGCAAGCGGGTTTTTTTTGCCCGCAGGCGGCATGCGGTGGTCCATTCAACACGCCGCTGTTTTTGCCAGAAAATCCAGGCGGTAATAGCGGGGGCAGGGGGGAAGCGGCGCCTTGGGCGCCACGATTTTGTCGTTCTGCCGCAACGCAGCACCCGGGATTTACCCGCAAGCGTTACGTTTTCCAGCCATTTCTCGCTATTTACCCCAAAAGTTTCATGGCGATTCAACGGCCGAAATGCAATGATTGCGCCTGCGATCGGCATCGCGATTCGATTTTGATGTAACTAAGTGCGTCCTGTTGCCGGTCTGGATCGCTGGAACCGTCAGTTGAGCTTCAGCATTTTTCTGTATCCTCGTCTACCTGAATCCCAGGGGATGGGGATGTTTTGCCGACGAGGCAACCCGCACTATCTATGCATACCGAGCAAGAACTCCACACCAAGATCGGCGAGATCGTCGAGTCGATCGTCATGAAGAAAGTCACCCCCGACACGCAATTGATCGCCACTGGCCTGGTTGATTCCCTGGCCGCAGTGGACATCACGCTGGCCGTCGAGTCGGAGTACGGTTGCAGCATCCCGGCTCCCGAGATCGCCGAGCACCTTCAGTCGGTCCGCACGCTTGCCGGCTATGTCGCTGCCCATACTTCGTAATACGCAGTTGTGGTCCCACGTCGCGGCCGCCGCGACCGCCGTAGCACTGGCGTTCGGGGCGTACTGCGGCGCGGATGACTTGCTCAGCCGCATCGTGACGCCGGTGTCGGCCCCGTCCGTGGCCGCGGCCGACAAAAGCAACTACCTGCCCAACCTGGGGCCGGACTGGGGCACGCAGCACGTCAACCTGAATCGCCTGGGCAACGCCCTGAGCGACGGCACGCTGGTCGTGTTGGGGTCGTCCGAACTGTCCAGCCATGACCTGCGCTTCGTGCCTTACCGCTTTTTTCCGGAAGAGCTGAAGGTGCCCACGCTGGCCTACGGCCACGCCATGTTCCAGTCTTACGGCATCGTCAGCGTGCTGGAATCCGTGGCGGATTCACTGACGCCGAATACTCGGCTGGTCATCATGGTGTCGCCCGCCTGGTTCGCCTCGGGCGGCCAATTGCCGCGCAGCGCGTTCGCCGAACACGTGACGGGCCCGGTCTGGGACCGTCTGTGGGACCAGCCGAACACGCGCGAGCAGATGCAGAACTGGATCAGCGACAACGCCAACTGGGGTCTGCTGTGGCTGATCGCCAATGGCCAGGTCGCCGAGCTCAAGGATAAGCTGTCGCTGTGGTGGCACGCCCGTAAAGAGCCTGCACCGGACCGTCCGCGCAGCAAGCTGTCGGTGCCGGCGCACCGTTTCGTGTCCTGGCCGTCGTCCGCCCGTCTGAACCCGGGGCAGTGGGGCCGGCTGACGCATCAGGCACGCGAAGTCGAGCGTGGCCTGGGCGGCAATAATCCCTACGACGTCCGCGACGACTACTACAAGCAATACCTGGCGCCGCTGTATTCGCCGGCGCGCAACGAGTTCGCCGACGTGGACCCGATCACCCGCACCGAGCTGGGTGATCTGTCGCGCGTCATGGCCTTGCTCCAACGACGCAAGGTGAAGGCGTATTTCGTCATTCAGCCGTTCAATCCCAAGCTCATCCTGGATGTCGAGCGATTCGACCCGGTGGTGGCTGCCATTACGGGCATGTGCCAGCGGTATCAGATGGGTTGCCTGGATCTCTACAGCATCCCGTTTGAACCCGGCATGGTGCGCGACGACATGCATCTGGCCGAACTCGGCTGGGCGATGGCGGACCAAGGCATTGCGGAGTACTTTTCCCGATGAAGTTCTTTCGAAAAGAGGGCGCCGGGCGCCGTTTCTTCTGGCACCTGTGCCTGTACATCGGGGTGATCCTGGTGTTCGTGCTCCAGGCGCAGCCCACCACGGGCAGCGGCGGACCGATCAAGGTCGAATTCCAGTATCAGCAGTTCTGACCACGCCATGGAACTGTTCGCAAGCTTGAGCTTTTTCGGCGGGGCCCTGTTCGGGGGCCTTGGCCTGTTGGCGTACCGGTCCTTCGGCATGCCGTTCCGTATCGGCTACCGCCACATCATCGGCGTGGTCTGCCTGGGCGTGTGGATGGCGGTGTTCTGGGCGCGTCCCTATCAACCCATCGCGCTGCTGGCCATTTCGGGCAGCGCGCTATGGGCCGTGCGCCGCAACTACATCCCCACCTGGCTTGCCGTCGTCATCACGATGACGCCGCTGCTGCTGGTGAAGACCGGCGTGTCGCACCTGGGCGCCATGCTGGGACTGTCGTTCGCGACCTTCCGCGCCATCGACGTGCTGCTGTTCGCACAGCGCAACGAACGCGTGTCGCCGCTGGACTACTTCATCTATCTGTTCTTCCCGCTGACGCTGCTGGCCGGCCCGATGTACCGCTGGCGCAATTTCCAGGCGGACCTCAAGCGCGGCTACGAAGGCGTGAACCTGAGCACCTGGCTGACCGGCCTGGAACTGATCATGCTGGGCGTCATCCAGAAGTTCGGGCTGGCCGAACTGATCTGGCGCTACGGATTGTCGACGCTGGACGCGCACGACTATTCGTTCACGGGCGTGGCGTTGAATGCGTCGCTCTACAGCGCCTACCTGTTCTTCGACTTTGCCGGCTATTCGACGATGGCGATCGGCATCGGCATGCTGTTCGGCTTCACCTTGCCGATCAACTTCCGCAATCCGCTGGCGACGCTGAATCCGCAGGACTTCTGGCGCCGCTGGCACATCAGCCTGTCCGAGTGGCTGCGCGATGTAGTGTTCATGCCGATCTACAAGGCATTGAGCAAGACCAAGTTCTTCGGCCGCCACCGCATGGCGGCGCAGAACATCGGTATCTTCGCGACGCTGCTGGCCATGGGCGTCTGGAACGGCCTGTCGCTGCACTACATCGTCAGCGGCCTGATGTTCGGCGCGTATTCGGTGGGCCACAACCTGCTGATCAACGCTTCGCGCACCCGCCCCGCCTTGCAAGCCGCCCTGGCGCAGCCCGTCATGCGCTTCCTGGGCCGCGTGCTTACCTTGATTCTGGCCGCGCTGGCGCTGTACGTGTTCAGCGGCCGCAGCCCCATCTGACGCCGGGAGTTTCGGCATGCGTTTCGACCTGAAGTCCTTCCAATTCGTCGACACCGGCGTGGCGCCCGACGCGCTGGCCATCGCCGGCGCCGACCGCAGCCTGACCTGGGCGCAATTGCGCGCCGAAGCGGCCGCGTGGGCCGATGAGGCCCGCAAGAACGGCGCGGCGCCGGACGTGCCGGTGGCCATCTACGGGCATAAGGAAGCGTCGTTTTTCGTCGCGATGGTCGGCGCTTTGCTGATCGGCGCGCCGTTCGTGCCGGTGGACACCATCTACCCGGAAGAACGCCTGCGCCGCATTGTCGAGATCGTCCGCGCCGCCGCCGTCTACGACGCCGCATCCGGCACGTTCACGCGGGGCGAGGGCGCTGAACTGGCCGAGCGCGGCCTGGCCTATGTGATGTTCACGTCCGGCAGCACGGGCGACCCGAAGGGTGTGCAGATCGGCCGCGAAAGCGTCGGCCTGCTGGGCGACTGGATGCTGGGCAGTTTCGGCTTGGGCGATGCGCCCGTGTTCATGAACCAGGCGCCGTTCAGCTTCGACTTGTCCATGTACGAAGTGTTCGCCACGCTGGCATCCGGTGGCGCCTGCGTGCTGAACGCGCGCGAGCAGATCGCGGCAGCGGGCGCCTGGCTTCCCCGCCTGGCCCAGCACGGCGTGACGGTCTGGGTGTCTACGCCGTCGTTCGCGCACCAGCAACTGGCCAACCGCGATTTCTCGCCGGCCAGCCTGCCTGCGCTGCGCACGTTCCTGTTCTGCGGCGAGCCGCTGCCGTCGGCCCTGGCCAAGAAGCTGCGCCAGCGTTTCCCCGGCGCGGTCATCCTGAACACGTATGGCCCCACGGAAGCCACCGTGGCCACCACGTGGATCGAAGTCACCGATGCGGTCCTGGCGGCGCATGATCCGCTGCCGGTGGGGCATGCCAAGCCGGACAGCGTGCTGATCGTGGACGAAGGCGAGATCTGCATCGTGGGCGACCACGTCATGCGGGGCTACCTGAACCGTCCCGATCTGAACGAGGCCAAGCTCTACACCTATGCCGACGGGCGCCGGGCTTTCCGCACGGGGGATCTGGGGCAGATGGAGGCGGACGGCCTGCTGTTCTGCCGCGGCCGCATGGACGATCAGATCAAGCTGAATGGCTATCGCATTGAACTCGCCGAGATCGACGAGGCCCTGCATGCCTTGCCGGGCGTGGAGGGCGGCGCGTGCGCGGTCCTGCGCCGGCCTGACGGCACGGCGGTTCGCCTGATCGGTTTCGTGGCGGAAGCCGGCGACGCGGCCGAGCAAGCGCGCTTTCTGGCGCCCGAGGCGCTGGCGGGATGGAAAGAGCGGCTGGCCCAGCGGCTGCCGCCTTATATGGTGCCGTCCGAGCTGGTGGCCTGCGCGGCGCTGCCGATGTCGAACAATCACAAGATCGACCGCAAGAAGCTGGTCGAGATCTACGCCGGCATTCCGGCGTAGTGCCCAAGGGCGGGGCGCAGCGCCCCGCGCCTTACAGCCCCATCATGCGCTGGCTGAGATTGCTCAGCACCATCAGCAGCACTTGCGCCACGATCAGCAGCACCAGCGGCGAAAAGTCGATCGCGGTGCGCGGCAGCAGGCGCCGGATCGGGTCCAGCATGGGCGCGGTCAGCGATTGCAGTAGCGGCATCATGGGCGCCATCGGGTTGACCCACGACAGCACGGCCTGGATCAGCGTCAGCCACACCACCAGATTCAGCGCCCATTTGATGGCCATCAGCAGGGCCGAGCCCATGGCCGCGGGCAGCAGGGCGGCGGGGATCAGCGCGCCGATGGACACCAGCCAGATCAGCACGATATAGGCCAGCGCGGCCAGCCACGCGGAGACCAGGCTCGTCCAATCGATCTTGTTGCCGGCCGGGATGATCTTGCGCAGCGGCATCACCAGCCAATTCGTGGCTTGGTAGATGGCGCGCGAAAGCGGATTGAAGGGGTGAAGGCGGATCGCGTGCATCCAGGCGCGGGCAATCAAGGCGGCGCCGAACAGCGTGAACACGATTTCGAGGAGAAAGCGGAAGATATCACCGAGCATGGACGCGATCACCGAAAAAAGAAGGAATCAATTGTCTCACGGCATGATGGTTCTGGGCCGCGGCCGCGGCCACGAAAAAGCCGCCCGGCATGCCGGGCGGCTCTGGTGAAGCCAGGGCTTCAACCGTCCTGATTACGGACGGCCACCCGTCGGGAACGGCCACGACGCGGCGGGGTTCAGCGCGGTCTTCGCGCCCGGGGCAGCAGCCGTCGACGACGGAGGCGTTGCGGGCTTCTTCGGAGCGGCTTTCTTTGCAGCAGGCTTCTTGGCAGCGGCGGGCTTGGCAGCAGCAGCCGGCTTGGCGGCAGCAGGAGCCTTCTTCGCAGCAGGAGCCTTCTTCGCAGCAGGAGCCTTCTTGGCAGCGGGGGCCTTCTTGGCTACGGCCTTCTTGGCAACAGCCTTTTTGGCGGCAGGCGCCTTTTTGGCAGCGGCCTTTTTGGCGGGGGCCTTCTTGGCTACCGCTTTCTTGGCAACGGCCTTCTTGGCGGGGGCCTTCTTGGCTACCGCTTTCTTGGCGACGGCCTTTTTGGCGACGGCCTTCTTGGCTACCGCTTTCTTGGCGACGGCCTTTTTGGCGACGGCCTTCTTGGCAACCGCCTTCTTGGCGACAACCTTCTTGGCTACCGCTTTCTTGGCGACGGCCTTCTTGGCTACCGCTTTCTTGGCGACGACCTTCTTGGCTGCCGGCTTCTTGGCGGCGGCGACTTTCTTGACAGCTACCTTCTTGACAGCGGCTTTCTTGGCCGGTGCGGCCTTCTTAGCGACTGCCTTCTTGGCGGCGGGCTTCTTCACCGCTGCTTTCTTTACGGCTTTCTTGGCTGTTGCCATGGTCATGCTCCTTAGGTTCAGGGGTCCCAGAACTTAAACCCGTGCCCCGACTCGCCAACAAGGCGAACCGTGCCCGGGCTATTCATCGGCGCATGCCGCTGTTCTGTGCGAGCAACAGCTACTACGGTTTGCGCTAATGAATTCGGCACAGCCATTTGATATGGCCCCCGCTCCTTTGGCGCGAGCCATTTCAAATGGCGCCGATCGGCTGCCTGATCACAGGCTGGCCGACCGCTTGTTCTACGTGTTCGAAATGTCCCCTTGCCGCGCCTTCGGCTTTCTGCCCCCCCCAAGGGGGTGCATGTTGCGTTCAGGCGGCTCGGCGACAAAACACCCTGACCGGGGAGAGCGCCATCAAGCCTGTCGCGAACGCGACGCTCCGAAGACATCTGGAGCGTGCCCGCGCCGGGCCTGATGACGAACTACTTTTACTCCCAGCTCAGCGTGCCACCGGTTTGGTATTCGATCACGCGAGTTTCAAAAAAGTTGCGTTCCTTTTTAAGATCGATCATTTCCGCCATCCAGGGGAAGGGATTTTCTTCCTGCGGGTACAGCGGTTCGATACCGATTTGCTGGCAACGACGGTTGGCGATGAAGCGCAGGTAGGATTTGAACATAGGTGCGTTCAAGCCCAACACGCCGCGCGGCATCGTGTCTTCGGCGTAAGCGTATTCGAGTTCGACCGCTTTGCGGAAGAGTTCTCGAATTTCTTCGCGGAATTCCGGCGTCCACAGATGCGGATTTTCCAGTTTGACGGTGTTGATCAGGTCGATGCCGAAGTTGCAGTGCATGGATTCATCGCGAAGGATGTACATGTACTGTTCGGCGGCGCCGGTCATCTTGTTCTGGCGGCCAAGCGCCAGGATCTGCGTGAAGCCCACGTAGAAGAACAGGCCTTCCATCAGGCATGCGAAGACGATCAGGGACTTCAACAGCGTCTGGTCGGCTTCGGGCGTGCCCGTCTTGAAGTGGGGGTCCGCGATCGCGTCGATGAACGGGATCAGGAACTCGTCTTTGGCGCGGATGGACGGAACTTCGTTGTAAGCGTTGAAGATCTCGGCTTCGTCCAGGTCCAGGCTTTCGACGATGTATTGATAGGCGTGCGTGTGGATCGCTTCTTCGAATGCCTGGCGCAGCAGGAACTGGCGGCATTCAGGCGCCGTGATGTGGCGATAGGTGCCCAGCACGATGTTGTTCGCGGCCAGCGAGTCGGCCGTGACGAAGAAACCCAGGTTGCGCTTGACGATGCGGCGCTCGTCCTCGGTGAGCCCGTTCGGGTTCTTCCAGAGGGCGATGTCGCGCGACATGTTGATCTCTTGCGGCATCCAGTGATTGGCGCAAGTGGCCAGGTACTTTTCCCACGCCCACTTGTACTTGAAAGGCACAAGCTGGTTGACGTCGGTTTCGCCGTTGATGATGCGCTTGTCAGCAACCTTTACACGTTGCGAGGTGGCGGCGCCGCTCGTGGCGAGGCCGGCCGCGTGTTCAGGCGCGGCGGGCGTCGGCATGGCGGTGTCGCCGAATACACCGGTCGCCGCCCGGACTTCGGGCGCAGCCTGCCCACCGCCCGCGGGGGCGGGGGTCTTTGCAGGTTGCGTGGCGAGGGTGTCGTCTTCCCAATTAATCATGATTCAATTCTCCGGAGGCGGTTATTGGCAGGCTTCGCACTCTTCGAAGCCGGGGTCACCCGGCCGCATGGTGCAAACCGCCCCGAGAACTTCGGGTTCCGGCAAAACAGGTGCGGTGCCCACGGCCGCAGCCGTGGATTGGCCACCGGCAGTGACGGCGTTCAGTTCGCCGCCGCGGCCCGTGGATTTCTCGGCGCTGGTGGCGCCCAAGGTGCGCAGGTAGTACGTCGTCTTCAGACCACGCAGCCATGCCAGCTTGTAGGTGTCATCCAGCTTCTTGCCCGATGCGCCCGACATGTAGATGTTCAGCGACTGGGCTTGATCGATCCACTTCTGACGGCGCGACGCGCATTCCACCAGCCAGCTCGGTTCGACTTCGAACGCGGTGGCGTAGAGTTCGCGGAGTTCGGAAGGTACGCGATCGATGCGGGACAGGCTGCCGTCGAAGTACTTGAGGTCGGCGACCATGACTTCGTCCCAGAGACCGAGTTTCTTCAGGTCACGCACGAGGTAATCGTTAACGACCGTGAACTCGCCGGAGAGATTCGATTTGACGTACAAGTTCTGGAAAGTAGGTTCGATGCACGCAGATACACCAATGATATTGGAAATAGTCGCGGTTGGGGCAATTGCAACGCAATTGGAGTTGCGCATGCCGTGCTGTTTGATGCGCGCGCGCAACGTATCCCAATCGAGCGAGCTCGATTCATCGACTTCAACATGGCCGCCGCGTTCATCGCGCAGCATCTTCAGCGTGTCTTGCGGCAAGATGCCACGCGACCACAACGAACCTTCATACGACTGATAGCGGCCGCGTTCTTCGGCAAGCAGGCTCGATGCGAAGTAGGCGTGATAGCACACCGCTTCCATCGAACGATCGGCGAATTCAACAGCGGCTTGCGATGCGTACGGCACGCGCATCATCTGCAGGCAATCCTGGAAGCCCATGATGCCCATGCCCACCGGGCGATGGCGCGCGTTGGAATTGCGGGCCTTCTCGACGGCGTAGTAGTTGATGTCGATGACGTTGTCGAGCATGCGCATCGCGATGCTGACGGTGCGCTTGATCTTGTCGTGGTCCAGTTCGAAACCGCCGCCGGCTGCCGGCTTCATGTGCGCGACCAGGTTCACGGAACCCAGGTTGCACACCGCGATTTCGGATTCGTTCGTGTTCAGCGTGATCTCGGTGCACAGGTTCGAGCTGTGGACGACGCCCACGTGCTGCTGCGGCGAACGGATGTTGCACGGATCCTTGAACGTGATCCACGGGTGGCCGGTTTCGAACAGCATCGACAGCATCTTGCGCCACAGCGTCAGCGCCGGCATCTTCTTGTAGAGCTTGAGCTCGCCGCTGGCGACGCGCTTTTCGTAGCCGATGTAGGCTTCTTCGAATTCGCGGCCAACCTTGTCGTGCAGGTCAGGGCAGTCGGACGGCGAGAACAGCGTCCATTCGCCGGCTTCCATGACGCGCTTCATGAACAGGTCGGGAATCCAGTTCGCCGTGTTCATGTCGTGCGTGCGGCGGCGTTCGTCGCCGGTGTTCTTGCGCAGTTCCAGGAATTCTTCGATGTCCAGGTGCCACGATTCCAGGTACGTGCAGACCGCACCCTTGCGCTTGCCGCCCTGGTTCACCGCGACGGCGGTGTCGTTGACGACCTTCAGGAACGGGACGACGCCCTGGCTTTCGCCGTTGGTGCCCTTGATGTGGCTGCGCAGCGCACGGACCGGGGTCCAGTCGTTGCCCAGGCCGCCGGCGTATTTGGCCAGCAGCGCGTTTTCCTTGATGGCGTCGTAGATGCCTTCCAGATCGTCGGAGACGGTGGTCAGGTAGCACGACGACAGTTGCGAGTGCAGCGTGCCCGAGTTGAACAGCGTCGGCGTCGAGCTCATGAAGTCGAACGAGGACAGGATCTCGTAGAACTCGATGGCGCGCGTTTCGCGGTCGGCCTCGCGCAGCGCCAGGCCCATGGCCACGCGCATGAAGAACACCTGCGGCAGTTCGATGCGGGTGCCGCGGATGTGCAGGAAGTAGCGGTCGTACAGCGTCTGCAGGCCGAGGTAGCCGAATTGCAGGTCGCGCTTGGCGTTCAGGGCCTTGCCCAGGCGGGTCAGGTCATAGCTGGCCAGTTCGGGCGACAGCAGGCCGCCTTCGATACCGCGGGCGATGAACGTGGGGAAGTATTCGGCGTAACGCGCGCCCATGCCGTCTTGCGACACTTCTTCGCCCAGCACTTCCTTGCGGATCGTGTGCAGCAGCAGACGGGCGGTGACCTGGCTGTAGGCCGGGTCCTTTTCGACCAGCGCGCGTGCGGACAGGATGGCGGACTTGAACACTTCGTCGACGGGGATGCCGTCGTACAGGTTCTTGACCGTTTCCTTCAGGATGGTTTCGCTATCGATGAATTCGTCCAGGCCTTCGCCGGCGGCGACGATGGTCGCGCGCAGTTCAGCCAGATCCAGCGGGCGGCGCACGCCGGCATCGGTCACGTTCAGCACGTGTTCCTGCGGGGCGGCGGCGGCCTTGTCCTGACCTTCGGCGGCAGCGGCGGCGGCGCGCTCTTGCGTGCGCTTCTCGCGGTACAGCACGTAGGCGCGGGCGACGTCGTGCTGGCCGGAGCGCATCAAGGCCAGTTCGACCTGGTCCTGGATGTCTTCAATATGGAAGGTGCCGCCGTTGGGGCGGTTGCGCACCAGGGCGTTCACGGCCTGGCTGGCCAGGTTCTCGACCAGTTCGCGCACGCGCGCGGACGCCGCACCCTGGCCGCCGTTCACGGCCAGGAAGGCCTTGGTCATGGCGATGGCGATCTTGCTGGGTTCAAACCCGACCACCGAGCCATTGCGGCGAATGATGTTGTAGCTGGCCCATTGCCCGCCATTGGCGTCGGCAGGGGAATCGGTTTGCGAGGGCGGCACGGCCGAAGGCCGGGTCACAGAGGCGATCGTAGTCTGCATGGAAGCTCCTGTGCGAAAACGCGTAGATAGCGACATGACGACGGTCATGTCCGGTACGAATGTGGATCTTTTGAGGGGGTCGGAACGCTTGGACGGGCTAGTCCAAAAGGCGTGGCCGACGAGAATCAGCGCTTAGGCGACCACAACATGTAGTGTAGCACCCCTCGTTGGACACTAATTCTAGTGATCGAGAACTACAGGGACAAGAAGAAGATATGACGAAGCTCACAAAAGATTGTTACTAAATGCACTGGGCGCGCCCAGTAAGGCGCGCCCAGGACCGGACCGCTAAGAGCGAATGTTTATGCGGTTTTCCGCAGGGGCATGTCGCGCGGGGCCGGTGCCATATAGCTCTGCATCAATCGACCCAATTCCGTCCGATACTTCTCGACGTTCGAAGCCTTCACGTGGCCGTAGCCGCGGATGGTTTCTGCAAGGCCGGCGATTGTAGCCGCTTGCGCGAGCTTGTCCCGCGTCAACCCTACAAGAAGCTGGTCTATGGTCTGGCGGTATTCGCCGATCAGCGCGCGTTCCATCTTGCGCTCGGCGGTGCGGCCGAAGGGGTCGAACCAGGTGCCGCGCAGGCCCTTCATGCGGGTCAACAATTTCAGTGCGGTCATGGTGCGCGGGCCGAGCGTCATCTTGCGCGGCACGCCGGTGCGCGGGTCCTTGCGCGCGAAGATCGGCGGCGCCATGTGGAAGCGCAGGCTGTAGTCGCCTTCGAACTGGCCCTTCAATTGCGCCTGGAACGCGTCATCCGTGTACAGGCGCGCCACTTCGTACTCGTCCTTGTAGGCCATGAGCTTGAACAGGCCGCGGGCCACCGCCAGTGCCAGACGCGGGGTCTTGGCGTCGGGCGCCAGTTCGCGTTCGCGGGCCGCGACGGCCTCGACCACGTCCTGGTATTCGCGGGCATAGCCGGCGTCCTGATAGGCGGTCAGGTCCGCGATGCGGCGCGCGACGGCCCGTTCAAAGGTCTCGGGCACGTGAAGCTGCACCACCTGGGCACGCGGGCGCAGGGCGCTATCCAGCGCGTCGGGCTGGTGCGCGGCCAGGCGGCCGCTGTCGAACGCGGCGCGGTTGGCCGCGACCGCCACGCCGTTGAGCTCGATGGCGCGATGGATGGCGGCCTGCGACAACGGCACGCCGCCGCGCTGCCACGCATAGCCCAGCATGAACATGTTGGACAGGATGCTGTCGCCGAACAGGGCCAGCGCGGCTTCGTGCGCGTCGATGGCGGCGGTGCTGGACTCGCCCGCGGCGTGGCGGATCTTGGCCAGCAGCGCTTCGGGGCGCATGGCGGCATCGGGATTGCGGGTGAAGTCCGAGACCGGCGCCACATAGGTGTTGACGGTGACTTGCGTGTGTCCGCGGCGCAGCGCGCCCAGCGAATCCGGCGCCACCGAGGCCACCGGGTCGCACAGGATGGCGGCATCGGCCTGCTGCCAGTCCAGGCGCACCGGGCCCGCCGGCGCGCCAGCAGGCGCCAGGCGGATGTGGCTGACGACCGTGCCGCCCTTCTGCGCCAGGCCGGTCAGGTCCAGCACCGCAGCCGACAGGCCTTCCAGGTGCGCGGCCATCGAGACGATGGCGCCGATGGTGATGACGCCGGTGCCGCCCATGCCCGCGACCAGCAACCGGTAGGGACGGTCAAGCGTGGGCGTGGCCGGCAGCGGCAGTTGCCCGATCAGCTGTTGCAGGCGTTCCAGGTCGGTCTTGGGCGCCGCGCTCTTCCTGGGCTTGCCGCCCATGACCGACACGAAGCTGGGGCAGAAGCCCTCCGCGCAGGAGTAGTCCTTGTTGCAGCTGGACTGGTCGATGGCGCGCTTGCGGCCATACGGCGTTTCCAGCGGCACGACCGACAGGCAGTTCGACTGCACGCCGCAATCGCCGCAGCCCTCGCACACGGCGCTGTTGATCAGCATGCGGCGCGCGGGGTCGGGGAATTGGTTCTTCTTGCGGCGGCGGCGCTTTTCGGCCGCGCAGGTCTGGTCGTGGATCAGCACGGTCACGCCGGGGATCTCGCGCAGTTCGCGTTGCAGCGCATCCAGCTCGCGGCGGTGGTGCACCACGATGTTCGGCCCCAGGTCCACGCCCTGGTACTTTTCGGGTTCGTCGCTGGTGACGACGATGCGCGCCACGTTTTCACCGCGCAGTTGCTGGCAGATCTGCGGCACCGAGATCGGGCCGTCCACCGGTTGTCCGCCCGTCATCGCGACGGCGTCGTTGAACAGGATCTTGTAGGTGATGTTGGCCCCGGCGGCCACGGCCTGGCGGATCGCCAGATAGCCCGAGTGGTAGTAGGTGCCTTCCCCCATGTTCTGGAAGATGTGCGGCATCTTGGTGTAGCGGGACAGGCCGATCCAGTCGACGCCTTCACCGCCCATCTGCGTCAGGCCGCCGGTGTCGCGGTCCATCCATGCCGCCATGTAGTGGCAGCCTACGCCCGACAGCGCCTGGCTGCCTTCCGGCACTTTGGTCGACGTGCTGTGCGGACAGCCCGAACAGAAGTAGGGGCGGCGGCGCATGCCGTCGGCGTCGTTGGACAGCGCGGCCTGGCATTCGAACGCCGCCAGGTCCGCGGCGAGCGGCACGCCGGCCGTGCGGGTCAGCCAGCCCGCCAACGGCTGCGCCAGCAGCGATGGGCGCAACTGGCCGGCCGACGGCACCAGGGTTTCGCCGTCGAAGCCCTTCTTGCCGATGACGGAGGGGCGGTCGGGACGATTGAACAGCAGGTCTTTGATCTGGCTTTCGACCACCGCGCCTTTTTCCTCGATCACCAGGATGTGCGACAGGCCGCGCGCGAACGCCAGCAGCCGCTCGCCGTCCAGCGGCCAGGTCAGGCCGGGTTTGTAGATGCGCACGGGCGCATTGGCGGTGACGGTGTCCACGCCCAGGCGTGACAGCGCTTCCATCGTGTCCAGATGCGCCTTGCCGACGGTCACGATCCCTACCGTGGCCTTCGGGGCGGGACAGGTCAGGCGGTCGATGCTGTGGCGGCGCGCGAACGCGGCCACGGCCTTCATGCGCAGGTTCATGCGCGTTTCGACGGCCAGCGACAGGAAGTCGCGCGCCGAATACTCCAGCGATTCGGGCGGCATGTTGGGATCGGCGGGCATGTCGTAGGCATGCACCGCAGCGGGCGTGAACGAATGGCCGCTTTCGATGGTCTCGGACACGGCCTTGAACGCGACCCAGGTGCCGGAATAACGCGACAACGCCCAGCCCCACAGCGCGAAGGTCTCGTATTCGTCGATGGACGTGGGATGCACGATGGGCATCTGCCAGCCGATCAGGGAGGCTTCGCTGGCATGCGGAATCGACGACGAGACAGCAGTATGGTCGTCACCCACTACCACCAGCACGCCGCCGTGGCGCGATGCGCCCGCCGCGTTGCCGTGATGCAGGGCGTCGCCCGCGCGGTCCACGCCCGGGCCCTTGCCGTACCACATGGCGAAGACGCCATCGACATTGCGGTCGGCGCGCACGCCGGCTTGCTGTGTCCCCATGACGGCGGTGGCCGCCATGTCTTCGTTGATGCCGGGCAGGAAAGAGATCTTGGCGGCGTCCAGCGCCTGCTTCGACTTCCACATCGCCATGTCGACGCCGCCCAGCGGCGACCCGCGGTAGCCCGACACGAAACCGGCCGTGTTCAGGCCGCGCGCGCGGTCGACGCGCGCCTGCGTGAGCATGATGCGCACGAGGGCCTGCGTTCCCGTCAGGAAGATGCGGCCGGACTCCCGGGTCAGGTTGTCGGCAAGCTGGTAGTCAAGGTCCAGCTGGGGTTCGGGGGCGGGCGTGCCGTCCATAATGAATGCTCCTGGTATTTCGCACCATGATAGGTTCGCGGAGCATTCGATTTATTGCGTTTTCGGATCGTGCTATCCCTATAATACGCAATGAACATTTCGTGTTCGATAAAAACCAGGAGACAAAGTGATGGACAAGACCGATATCGGCATCCTCAAGGCCTTACAGGAGGACGGCCGGGCTTCGGCGCAGCAGTTGTCGGAGAAGGTGGGGCTGTCGGCCGCGCCCGTGTGGCGGCGGGTGAAGGCCATGGAAGCCAGCGGCGTCATCCAGGGCTATAGCGCGCAGGTGGACCGCAGCAAGGTGGGGCTGGGCTGCATGTTCGCGCAGATCAGCCTGGAGCGGCATTCCGCCAGCACGGTCGAGAACTTCGAGCGCTCGGTGCGCGATGCCCCCGAAATCCTGGAGTGCTATGCGGTCACGGGCGATTCGGATTTCCTGTTGAAGATCCTGGTGGAAAGCCCCGAGGCCTACGACCGTTTCCTGCATCGCTTCCTGTTCAACATGCCGGGTATCCGCCAGACGCGGACCATCGTGGCGCTGCGCGAGATCAAGCACGAACAGCGCCTGCCGCTGTGAAAGCGCATCGCGCCTTCTATATATAGAGGGCGCGATATTCGTCCTAGGCAGTGTGCCCGCCGCGGTGTCGTTTGAAACCAACGCATTCGTGCGGTTTCCGGGGCTAAAGCCCGGCCTTTCAAGGCCGGACTGTTGCGCAATTGCACTCCGCGCGGATCGTCGTTGATTCTTGCCTGGCGGCTCTTTAGAGTGCGTGATGTTTGCTGCGCGAAGGGCGTGCCGGTGTGATCGGCGCGACGCGTCGACAGACGTGTTGAGGAAGACATGAGCAGTGTGTATTTGCGTTCGGCCGGCATCGCCTGCGCCGTTCTTGTCCTGGCCGGTTGCGTGGCCAGGAAGCCCGCCGTCATCACCGAGGCCCAGCCCGCCGAGCCGCCCAAACCGGTGGCTTGCGTACCCGCCCAAAGCGGTGATCCGATGATCGGCACGTGGTTGTCGAACACCAAGCCCCGCGACGTCAGCGGCGACTTGCAATCGCTGATCGTGTTGTCCGCCGATGGCACGATGGCCTACGAAACCCTGCTGAAGATCGGCCGCAAGGCGCGGCCCGCGCTACGCGAGACCGGGTGCTGGACGGTGGCCGATGGCGTCTATACGATGCGGACCACGAAATCCGCCGGTGAGCTGGTGGACGCCAATGATCCGATCTACCTGAACCGCTACCGCGTTGAAAAAGTCGAGAAGGCCAAACTGACGCTGCGCGAATTGAAGCGCGGCGGCCAGCTCGTCACCGCGCGCCGCATGCCCGCGGGCTACCGCCTGCCTTATTGATCGTTGCGCCGTGACCGTTGCGCCGGGCGGACACTCCGCCCGGTCGCTTCGCCAAGACGGCTGGGCTGCGGTAAGGTGCGGGCTTCGACTTTCGCCTCGCCGTCCCGCCCTCCATGCCCGCCATGTCCTCCGAAGCGCGCGCCATCGCGCTGCTTGCCCTGGCCGCTTTCGTCAGCGCCAGCGCTTTCCGCATCTGTGATCCCATGCTGCCGCAGCTGGCGGCGGAATTCGGCACCACCACCGGGCAGGCGGCGCGTGCCGTGACGGCGTTCGCGGTGGCCTACGGCGTGCTGCAGATGTTCTTCGGCCCGGTGGGCGACCGCTACGGCAAGTACCGCGTCGTCAGCGTGGCGACCGTGGCTTGCGCGCTGGGCAGCGCGGGCGCCGTCATGGCCGAATCCCTGGATGTGCTGGTCCTTTGCCGCGCGCTGTCGGGCGCGGCGGGGGCGGGGATCGTGCCGCTGTCCATGGCCTGGATCGGCGACAACGTGCCGTACGAGCGCCGGCAGGCGACGCTGGCGCGCTTTCTGACCGGCACCATCCTGGGCATGTCGGCCGGGCAACTGGCCGGCGGCCTGTTCGCGGACACGATTGGCTGGCGCTGGGCTTTTGCCGCCCTGGTCGTCGGATATCTGGCCGTTGGCGTGCTGCTGCATCTGGAAGTGCGGCGCCAGCAGGTGTCCGGCTTCGGCCGGGTGGAGGCGGGGGCGGTCAAGCAGGGGTTCGTGGCGCAGGCGCGGCTGGTGCTGGGCACGCCGTGGGCCCGCATCGTGCTGGCGACGGTCTTCGCGGAAGGCCTGTTGGTGTTCGGGGCGCTGGCGTTCGCGCCGTCGTATCTGCATGAACGCTTCAATATTTCGCTGACCGCGGCGGGGGCGCTCGTGGCGGTGTACGCCGTGGGCGGCCTGATCTATACCGTGGTGGCCGGCCGCATCCTCAAGCGCCTGGGCGAACGCGGCCTGGCGGTCGCTGGCGGCCTGGTGCTAAGCGTCGCCTTCCTGTCTTACCTGCTGGGCCCCGTGTGGATGTGGAGCCTGCTTGCCAGCGTATTGGCCGGCTTCGGCTACTACCTGCTGCACGCCACGCTGCAGACCAATGCGACGCAGATGGTGCCGTCCGCGCGCGGCACCGCCGTGGCCTGGTTCGCTTCCTGCCTGTTCATGGGGCAGGCGGCGGGCGTGGCCCTGGCGGGCGCGGTGGTGGACCAGATCGGCGCGGCCGCGTTGTTCGGCGGGTCCGCCGTGCTGCTGCCATTGCTGGGCGCCTTCTTCGCGCGGGCCTTGAAGTCGCGGGCAGCGATTCAACAGGCCTGAAACGACGCGGGCCTGGCGCATCCACATCGATGCGCCAGGCCCGCGGGCGGTTGACTGCGGGGGTTAGATCGCGGCCAGGCGGGTCAGCACCGTCTGCTTGCCCAGCAGGGCCAGCACGGCGTCGACAGCGGGCGTTTGCGTCTGGCCGGTGACGGCCACGCGCAGCGGGATGGCCAGTTGCGGCATCTTCAGGCCGCGGTCGGCCAGCACGGCCTTGATCAGCGCGGACAGGGCCTCGCGCGTCCATTCAGTGTCCTGCGCGCGCTGGGCGAAATCGGCCAGCGCTTCGCGCGCGGGCGCGGTCAGGTGTTGTTCGACGAGTTCGGCCGCGGCGGGCTTGAACTCGGCGCAGAACAGCATGGCGCCGTCGGCCAGTTGCTCCAGCGTTTCAGCGCGGTCCTTCAGCAAGCCCATGACGCCCGGCAGGTCGATCTTTTCCGGATGGCCACCCCGGTTCGCCACGCGCGGGGCCACGCGTTCGGCCAGTTCCGCGTTATCCATCTGCTTGATGTAGTGGGCGTTGACCCAGTTCAGCTTCTTCGGATCCCATTGCGACGCCGACTTGGACAAGTGCTTGGTGTCGAACCAGGACACCAGTTGCTCGCGCGAGAACAGCTCGTCGTCGCCGTGGCTCCAGCCCAGGCGCGCCAGATAGTTGATCATGGCCTCGGGCAGGTAGCCGTCGTTGTCATATTCCATGACGTTGACGGCGCCGTGGCGCTTGGACAGCTTTTCGCCGTCCGGGCCCAGGATCATCGGCACGTGGCCGTATTCCGGCAGCGTTGCGCCCAGCGCGCGCAGGATGTTGATCTGGCGCGGGGTGTTGTTGACGTGGTCGTCGCCGCGCAGCACGTGGGTGATGCCCATGTCCCAGTCATCGACCACGACGCAGAAGTTGTACGTAGGCGTGCCGTCCGGGCGCGCGATGATCAGGTCGTCCAGTTCGGTGTTGTCGAAGCTGATCGTGCCCTTGACCATGTCGTTCCAGGAGGTGGCGCCTTCCTGGGGGTTCTTGAAGCGCACGACGGGCTTGCGGCCGTCGGGGATGGCGGGCAGCGTCTTGCCGGGCTCGGGGCGCCAGGTGCCGTCGTAGCGCGGCTTGTCGCCGCGGGCGCGGGCGGCCTCGCGCATGGCTTCCACTTCTTCAGGCGAGCTATAGCAGTGGTAAGCGGTGCCGGCGGCCAGCATCTGCGCAACCACTTCGCGGTAGCGGTCCATGCGCTGCATTTGGTAGAACGGGCCTTCATCGGGCTGCATGCCCAGCCATTCCATGCTGTCCAGGATGGCCTGCACCGCTTCCGGCGTGGAGCGTTCGACGTCCGTGTCTTCGATGCGCAGCACGAACGTGCCTTGGTGATGGCGCGCGAAGGCCCAGGAGAACAGCGCGGTGCGCGCGCCGCCCAAGTGCAGGAAGCCCGTGGGCGAAGGCGCGAAACGGGTACGAATGGGGGAGGAGGCGTTGGAGGTCATAGGTGGCAATGATAGCGGCTGCGGCGCCACAAAGCGGCGTCAGGCAGGGTCCACATCAAGCGGACGACGGGATTGTCTTGTTACGATGAACGGTATTTTAGATTAGGGCCTGCCCCCTATGCTGCGACACGCTCTTGCCCCGATGTTCGAACCCAGTTCGCTGGTGATCGTTGCCGACCGGCCCCTGCCGGCGTCGGGTTCCCTGTCGCCCGCGCTCAAGGCGAAAACCACCGTGGTGGCCTGCGAAACCGGGGCTGCGCCCGAGCTGCCCGCGGCCCTGGAAGGGCTGGCGCCCGGCGAACGGCCTGATCTGGCCCTGGTTTGCGTATCGCCGGCGGTGCTGCCCGAGACGCTGCGGCGCCTGTCGCCCCTGGCGCCGCGCGCCGTGATCCTGCTGCCTCACGAATTGCCTGATCCGTATCCGCGCGGCACGCTGGCCCTTTGCCGGGCCTGGGCCGAAGAAAACCGTTGCGAGCTGCTGGGCCCGCGCTCGTTCGGCGCCCAGCGTCCCCATGCCGGCCTGAATTTCAGCCAGCACCCGGTGCTGGCGCGCGCCGGCCGCGTGGCGCTGCTGGCGCAGTCGCGCTCGATCATGGCGGCGGTCATGGATTGGGCCGAAGACGTGCACATCGGGTTTTCCACCGCCGTGTCGCTGGGCGACGAGGCGGTCGTGGGGCTGTCGAAAGTACTGGACTACCTGGCCAGCGATCCACGCACCGACAGCATCGTGCTGTATCTGGAAGACGTGGGGCCGGCCCGTGAATTCATGAGCACGCTGCGCGCGGCCGCCAGCGTCAAGCCCGTGATCGTGCTGAAAGCCGGCCGCTCCGACGCCGACAGTGCCGACGCCATCTTCGACGCCGCCTTGCGCCGCGCCGGCGCGGTGCGGGTGCGCTACTTCGTGCAGCTGTTCTCGGCCGTGAAAGTGCTGGGCTACACGCGGCGTCCCAAGGGCCGGCGCGTGGCGCTGATCTCCAACGGCAACGGCCCCCCGCAGCTGGCCATGGACCTGATCGGCCCCGACGCCGCCGTGCTGCGCGCCGAGCTGGCGCCCGCCACGCGCCGTGCGCTGGAAGCCATGCTGGAGCCGGACGCCGTCAGCGCCAACCCCGTCATCACCTATATGCCGATGACGCCGGAGCGCATCCGCGCCATCCTGGAAGCGGTGCTGGACGATACCGGCGTGGACGGCGTGCTGGTGCTGTTGGCCCCCGACGCGCTGGCCGACATGCCCGCCGTCGCGCGCGAGCTGGCGCTGATCGCGCCCAAGGCAAAAAAACCGGTCGTCAGCTGCTTCATGGGCGACGCCGGCATGCGGCCGCTGCGGCGCATGCTGGACGACGCGGGCACATCGGCCTTCCGCACGCCGGAATCCGCCGCCGACGCCTTTGGCGTGCTGGCCTCGCACCACTACAACCAGCAGTTGCTGCTGCAGACGCAGCCGCAAGAGCCCCCCAGTCACGTGCCCGACCTCGCCGCCGCGCGCGACGTCATCGCGCGGGTGCGCGCCGACTGCCGGCGCGAATTGAACACATCAGAGATCCGGACCCTGCTAGGGCTGTTCTACGTGCCGCTGCGCGACATGCCCGTGGACGTGGCCGCGGCCGAGCCCGAATCCCGGCCCATGGCGATCCGCGTGCGGCGCGATCCGCAATTCGGCCCCGTCATCCGCTTTGGCGCGGGCGGCCCCGACGCGATGCTGTCAGCGTCCGACCGCGGCATGGACCTGCCGCCGCTCAACGGCTTCCTGGCGCGCCAGCTGATCGAACGCAGCCGGCTGTGGCGCCGCGTGCTGGCACCGCGCATCGGCCATATCGCCGCCGAATCCTTGCAGCAAGCGGTGGTGCTGGTGTCTGAAATGGTGTCCGAGCTACCCGACATCGAAACGCTGGACATCGACCCCCTCTACGCCGGTGAAACGCATCTGCGCGCGGGTGGCCTGCGCCTGATGCTGACCGAAACCCCGGGCTGCGCAACGCCGCAGACCTCGGGCTATCCGCACATGGCGATCCACCCCTACCCGACACGCCTGGTGCAAGTGCGCCGATTCAGCGACGGCATCCCGTGGGTGCTGCGCCCGATCCGCCCGGAAGATGGCGAAGCCCTGCAGGAATTCATCCGTGGCTTGTCGGAACGTTCGCGCTACATGCGCTTCGTGTCGATGATGCGCGAACTGACCCCGCGCATGGTGTCGCGCTACACCCAGGTGGACTACCACCGCGAATTGGCGCTGGTGGCGGCGACGCAAGTGCCCAACCCGGCCAATCGCGGCCATCCGCGCGAGGTCATCGTCGGGTTCGCGCACTACCTGCGCAACCCCGACGGGCGGGGGGCGGAATACGCGCTGGTCATCGGCGACGACTGGCAGCGGCGCGGCCTGGGCCGCCAACTGATGACGGCGCTGATCGATGCCGCGCGCGAACAGGGGCTGGAATACATCGACGGCCTGGTGCTGTCGACGAACCGGCCCATGCTGGCGCTGATGACCAGCCTGGGCTTCACCAACGACGCGGACCCCGAAGACCCGACGATGCGCCGAGTCTGGCTGGGCCTGGCCTGATACGGCCGCGCGGCGGCGGCCTGACGGTGTCCGGATTCCCGGCCTGATTCCGCGCGGCGCGCGGGGATCAGGCCGCCTTCAGGCGCTCTTCAGGCGCTCTTCCTGGCCGCCACGCGCGGCGTCAGCCGCGCCGCCGCTTCATCCACCGACAGCACGTCGCCAAAGAACAGCATCCAGCCATGCAGCGCATGCTCGTGCTCGGCGGGCGTGACCGCCGCCAGCGCGTCATCCACCATGATCGTGCGGAAGTCCCGCATCATGGCGTCACGCGCCGTGGATTCGCAGCACACGTTGGTGACGGTGCCGGCGATCAGCAGCGTGTCCACGCCCAGCCCGCGCAGCAGGGGCTCCAGCTCGGACGAGCCGGGCGCCATGGCGCTGTAGAAACGCTTGACCACGCGCAGGTCCGACTCGTGCGCATGCAGGTCGGGGTGCAGTTGGAAGCCCGGGGAATCGCGGCGCAGCGTTTCAAGACGGCGGGCGCTGCGCTCGGGCGTCAGCATCACGCCATGGTGATGCGACCAGAAGGCATCGGCGTTGTCGGAGGCCGTCTGCACCCAGACGACCGTGCCGCCCGCCGCACGCACAGCGTCGCACAGGCGGTTCACCGGCGCGATGATCTCGCGCGCCGGCGCGCATTCGCCCTGGTAGCCGGGTAGCGTGAAGTACTGCTGCATGTCCACCACGATCACCGCCGTGCGGGCGGCGGGTAGTTCGTCGTACGGATGCAGGCAGCCCTGCCGGGCCACGACGCGATCCTGTACCCATTGCGGAAATTCCATGGTCGTTCCTTATCCGTAGCGCCGCGCCACGGCGGCCTCGACGCGATAGATGATCAGGTACATCACGCTGGAAATCAGCGCCAGCATGGCGATGGCGGTCATGACGATGTTCAGCTTGAACACCTGGCTGCCGTTCATGATGAGGAAGCCCAGGCCGGAATCCGCCGACTGGAATTCGCCCACGATGACGCCCACCAGCGCCAGGCCGATGTTCATCTTCACGGCGGCGATCAGCGTCGGCACGCTGCCGGGCAGCACCACCTTGGTCAGCACTTGCCAGCGGCTGGCGCCGAACGTGTGGGCCAGTTTGACCTTGTTCAGATCGATGCCGCGAAAGCCCGCATAGACCACCATGATGGTGACGAACACCGCAATCGCGACGGCCATGCCGTACACGGCGTAGTCCGACCCCAGCCACAGGTAGAAAATCGGCACGAAGGCGATCTTGGGCATGGCGTTGGCCACCACCAGGAAGGGGTCCAGCACCTTGTACAGGAAGTCCGACCACCACAGCGCGGCGGCAACCACGATGCCGATCGCCATGCTAAGGGTGAAGCCGACCAGCGTGGCCGACAGGGTGGTCATGATGTGCTTGCCCAGCTGGCCGTTGTTCCACAATTCGATGAAAGTGGGCCACAGCGCACTGGGGTAGCTGGTCAGCAGCGGGTTCAGCACGTGCATGCGCGGCAGGATTTCCCACGCGCATAGAAACACCACCAGCAGCAGCGCCTGCGTCAGGCGGATGTTGCGTTTGCGGGCGCGGTCGCGGCGCAGGTAGTCCAGGTACTTCGCGCTGGGTGCCGGCACGGCGCGCAGCGGGACGGTATTGGCGATGGGCGCATTCATGGGTCAACCCTCCACGTGGACGTCCAGCTCGTCCCAGAGCTGTTTGAAGTAAGTATTGAATTCCGGCCGCGAGCGCGCCTGGAAAGGCGTGGGCCGCGCGCCGTCGCCGTAGTGGATGCGGTATTGGCTTTTCAGCCTGCCGGGGCGGCGCGACAGCACGATCACGCGGTCCGTCATCGCGATGGCTTCGCCGATGTCGTGCGTGACCAGCACCACGGTCTTGCCTTCGCGCCGCAGGATATCCACGACTTCATCCGAGATCGCCAGCCGCGTCTGCGAATCCAAGGCCGAAAACGGCTCGTCCAGCAGGATCACGTCCGGCTCGGTCACCAGCGTGCGGGCCAGCGCGGCGCGTTGCCGCATGCCGCCCGACAATTGCCGCGGCGTGTGCGACAGGAACGCGCCCAGCCCGCACTTTTCCAGCAGATGCACGGCGCGCGCCTCGCTGCGGGCATCGCGCCTGCCCTGGATTTCGGCGCCCAGCATCACGTTGTCCAGGATGGTGCGCCATTCAAACAGGTAGTCCTGCTGCAGCATGTAGCCGATGCGCGGATTGGGCTTGGTCACGCCCTGGCCATCGATCATCACGGCGCCCGAGGTTGGCGGGATCAGTCCGGCGATCAGCGACAGCAGGGTGCTCTTGCCGCATCCGCTTTGCCCGATCAAGCTGACGAATTCGCCCGGTGCGAGCGTGAACGACACGTTCGACAGCGCTTCGGTTTCGCCTTCGGTCGTGAAGTACGACAGGCAGACGTCGCGCAGCTCGATCTTCGCCGTGGCGGCGGCCGGCTTCAGGTTGTGGACGGCGGCTCCCATCACGGCGCCTTTTTGGCGAAGTCGGCCACCACCACGTCTTCGTATTTGACGCGGGCGGTGTCCTTCATGACGGCGCTGGCGATCAGCATGTCCTGCAGCTTCGACATGGCTTCGGCCGTGACCAGCGGCGACGTCTTCCAGATCTGGTATTGCTTGTAGCGGTCGATCGCCTCGGTAACCGCGCCCGTGTCCATGCCGGGAAAGAACGTCATGATCTGTGGGGCCAGCGTGGCGGCGGGCGTGTCCTTCACATACTTTTCGGCACGCGAGACCACGTCGGTCCAGGCCTGGATGACTTTGGGGTTGTCGCGGATGTATTTGTCGGTGGCGGTGAAGACGGTGTAGTCCACCTGGCCCACTTCATGCCCGACCGAGGCCACGATATAACCCTTGCCGTTGCGCACCAGTTCACCGGCCTCGGGCTCCAGGAAAATGCCGTATTCGCCCTGGCCCGCCATCCATGCCCCGGCGCGCGCCGGGATGCCGATGTTATTCAGCAGTTTCACGTCCTTCTGCGGGTCCAGGCCGTGCTTGCGCAACGCGGTTTCCAGGAAAACGATGGGGTTGGATCCCGGACGAAAGCCGATGATGTCCTTGCCCTTGAGCATCGACCAGTCGAACTTGTCGACGGGCTTGCGAGCCAACAGGAAAAAACCGTCGGTGGCCGTCAACCCGGCGAAGATTTTCGGCTTGACCGGCGATTCGCTGTTTTGCACATAGATGGACGCCTCGGGCCCGATCAGCACGATGTCCGCGCTGCCTGACAGCAGGGCGGTCATGCCCTTGTCCGTGCCTTGGGATGTCTTCATGGACACGTCCAGCCCGGCGTCCTTGAAGTAGCCCTGCGACAGGGCCACGTATTTGGGCACGTAGAGGATGGAGCGCACCACCTCTTCGTAGCGGACTTTCACGGGGGGATTCAGGGCTTCGGCGTGGGCGGCCAGCGGGGCAAACAGCGCAAGCAGCGCCGCGCCCGCCAGGCGGGGCAATGGCAAGGATTTCACGGGACTTTCTCCTGCGTCTTGTATGGCGCGCCGAACCCGGCGCAACGCGGCCAATGGGATGGAATCGACAACAACAGGGAAGCCCGAACGATCGCTGCCCGGGCCGCAAGGCATGGATCGAATACTATATTCAATACAAATGGGCGACAAGTATTTTGGGATTGGCGTTTTTCTCTATGGACGAGCGCCAGCGCAGCCGGGAAAATTCAGGGCTGGAATACCACTTGGTATACAAGAGACGGTTTTAGCCGTTTGGATGGGGCGTCACGGCCGAACCCGGGATCCGTCCGAGTTCAGCCCGGGGTCAAGCCCCGATCAGGCCAGCACGCTATTCAAAAACGCCGAAATATCGCGGACTTCTTCGGCGCAGACCGAATGCGGCATCGGGTAGGTGTGCCAGCGCACGTCGTAGCCCAGCCGCTTCAGCTCGGCCAGCGACGCCTCGGCGCGCGCCAGCGACACGACCGGGTCGTACTGGCCGTGGGCCATGAAAATCGGCGTGGCGTTGTTGGCGCTGTGGCGTTCGGCCTCGGCGGTGTCCACCAGGGGCAGGTATCCCGATAGCGCCATCATGCCTGCCAGCTTTTCCGGCAGGCGCAGGCCGGTGTGCAGCGTCATGGCGCTGCCTTGCGAAAAGCCGGCCAGCACGATGTTCGACGTGGGGATGCCCCGGGCGTTTTCGCGCGCGATCAGCTTGTGGACGGCGGCTTCGGACGCCCGGATGCCCTTGGCGTCTTCCACGCGCACCAGATCCATCACCAGGATGTCGTACCACGAGCGCATCGCCATGCCGTTGTTGATCGTCACGCGCTGCACCGGCGCGTTCGGGAACACGAAGCGCACCCCCAGGCCCTTGGGCAGGTCCAGTTCCGGGACGATGGGCGCGAAGTCATTGCCGTCGGCCCCCAGGCCGTGCAGCCAGATCACGGCGTGCGTGGGGTGGGGGGCGGTTTCGATCTCGATGCAATCGAGCAGGTCGGTAGATGCGTTCATGGACGGCCGGCGGGAAAAATCAGGGATGAGGGATCAGAGCGTCAGGGTCTTCAGCGCCTGGAACAGCGCGCGATAGTGCTTCTTCTGCGGCTCCTGGCCTTGCAGCAGCGCGGCGTTGGCCAGTTTTTCCTTGCGCGCGGCGCGGATCAGCGTGCGCAACTGCTGCGCATCGGCTTGGGGGTTGTTCGCCAACAGCTTGGTCAGCAGATCGTCGTCGTCCAGCAGGCGGTCGCGCAGCGTTTCCAGCCGGTGCATCGCGGCGGTTTCCTCGCGCGAACCGTTTTCCCAGACATCGAGCTGGGCGCGGATCTCGTCGGCGGGGGCGTCGCGCATCAGCTTGCCCACGAAATGGATCTGCCGGCGGCGGCCTTCGCGGCCGGTCGTGCGCTGCGCCATGCGGATCGCCTCATAGAGGCGTTCGGCCAGCGGTAGCTGCTTGAGGCGTTCGGGGGACAGTTCGATCAGCTGTTTGCCCAGGTCCAGCAAGGCGTGCATTTCACGCTTGACCTGGGACTTGCTGGGACGGTCGTAGCCGTTTTCATCGTAACCGTCGTCGACGGATTCTTCTTCAGTATGGGAATTCATGGAAAACTGCGCGTTGACAGACTTGGCTATGATAACCGTCTCTGCAAATTGGACAGCAATGGTTAAATCCTCCTCATCCTTGCCGCTGGCGGCGAATCACGCGCGTTTTTCCGAACTCGTCGAACAAACCCTCGCCTATGCGCGCCAGATCGGCGCCTCGGACGCCGCGGCGGAAGTCTCGGAAAGCCTGGGCCTGTCGGTCTCGGTCCGAAAGAACGACATCGAAACCGTTGAGCAGACGCGCGACCGTTCGCTGGACCTGACGGTCTACGCCGGCCAGAGCCGCGGGTCCGCCTCGACCTCTGATTTTTCTGAAGCGGCCCTGCGCCAGACGGTCGAAGCCGCCTGGCACATCGCTCGCCATACCGCCGCCGACCCGGCCGCCGGGCTGCCCGACGCCGACCAGTTGGCCACCGAATTCCCCGACCTGGACCTGCACCGCGCCTGGAGCGTGTCCACCGAAGAGGCGGCCGAACTTGCATTGCGCGCCGAACGCGCCGCGCGCGACGTCGATTCGCGCATCACCAATACCGACGGCGCCTCCGTGGGCACCTACGAAGGCCAGTTCGTGATGGGCAATACCCGGGGCTTCATGGGCGGCTACCCGTATTCGCGCCACAGCCTGTCCGTGGCGCCCATCGCGGGCCGCGGCAACGGCATGCAGCGCGATTACTGGTACACCTCGGAACGCGATCCAGCCAAGCTGGCGTCGCCCGAGGCCATCGGCCGCTATGCCGCCGAGCGCACGCTAAGCCGCCTGTCGGCCCGCCGCATCCGTACCGGCAAGTTTCCTGTCTTGTTCGAAGCACCGCTGGCGCTGGGGCTGGTCGGCGCACTGACCCAGGCGGTCAATGGCGGCGCGCTCTATCGCAAGGCCAGCTTCCTGGTGGACTCGCTGGGCAAGCCAATCTTCCCCAAGCACATCAACCTGACCGAAGACCCCCACATCCCCGGTGGCATGGGCAGCTCGCCGTTCGACGACGAAGGTGTGCGCACGCGCCACCGCAACGTGGTGTCGGCCGGCGTGCTGGAAGGCTATTTCCTGTCTTCCTACACGGCCCGCAAACTGGGCATGACCACCACCGGCAACGCTGGCGGCTCGCACAACCTGGTATTCAGCTCCACGCTGACCAAGCGCGGCGACAACTTCGAAGCCATGCTGAAGAAGCTGGGCACGGGCTTCCTCGTCACCGAACTGATCGGCCAGGGCGTCAACTACGTGACGGGCGATTATTCGCGCGGCGCGTTTGGCTATTGGGTCGAAAACGGCAAGATCCAGCATGCCGTCCAGGAAATCACCATCGCCGGCAACCTGGCCGACATGTTCCAGCAGATCGTGGCCGTGGGCGCGGACACCATTTCGCGCGGCACCAAGACCACGGGTTCGATCCTGATCGAGCAAATGGCCATCGCGGGCACCTGATCCCGCCCGACGCGCGGCGGCTCCCGCTGCCGCGCGTCTTCGCATGTCCCCGTCTTTGCATTCCCTTACCGGCTCGGGAATTCCTCTAGCGATTCCCGGCCCCGCCAGCGTGTAATATCCGGCGGGTATTGCTCGAAGTCCCGGGTGTTGCTGTAAGGAGCAAAGAGAGATGCAACGACGTTCATTCTTGAAGCACGCCGGACTCGGCGCCGTCGCCACCGGAGCCGCCGTCAGCGCGCCTGCGTTCGCGCAGGATATGCCGTCCCTGAGCTGGCGCCTGTCGTCTGCTTTCCCCGCCGCCCTGGACCTGCGTATCGGCGCCGGCGAACATTTCTGCAAAATCGTCTCGGAAGCCACGGGCGGCAAGTTCAACATCCGCCACTACCCCGAAGGCGAGATCGCGCCGGCATCCGACTTGCTGGAAGCCGTCTCCACCAACAAGGTGGAATGCGGCCATGGCTCGTCCCGCTTCCTCTTCGCCAAGAATCCCGCCTTCTGCTTTGACGCCGCCGTGCCCTTCGGGTTGAACGCGCGCCAGATGAACGCCTGGATGAACGAAGGCGACGGCTTGCGCCTGACCCGCGAGCTCTTCAAGCCCGAAAAGATCATCAACTTCCCGCTGGGCAACACCGGCGCGCAGATGGGCGGCTGGTACACCCGTGAAATCAAGCGGCTGGCCGACCTGAAAGACCTGAAAATGCGGGTCGGCGGCCTGGCCGCCAATGTGCTCGGGCGCATGGGCGTGTCGCCGCAGCCGGCCGACCCGGCCAAGCCGTTGGCCGAGGCCTTCGAAAAAGACGGTCTGCAAGCCGTGGCCGGCGCGGGCGCCTATGACGACGACAAGCTGGGCCTGAATAAAGTAGCTAAGTATTACTACGCACCCGGCTGGTGGGCGGCCGGCGAACAGCTGTCGCTCTATATCAATGACGAGGCCTGGAACAAGCTGCCCAAGCATTACCAGGCGGTGGTGCAGGCCGCCGCGCTGGCCGCGCATGTCTCCTTGACCGCGCGCTACGACGCCCGCAATCCCGCCGCGCTGGCGCAATTGTCCGCAAGTGGCACGCAAGTGCGCGCGTTTCCCCGCTCCATCATGGACGTGGCCTTCGAGACCACGCAGCAGGCATACCAGGACTTGGCGGCCAAAGACCCGAAGTTCAAGGCCATACACGACAGTTACATGGGCTTTCGCGACAGCGAGATGCCGTGGTTCCGCTTGACCGAAAACGCTTACGACCAGTACCTGGGCGTGGCGCTGTCGGGCAGGTAGCAGGGAGGTTCGCCGCAGCCTGAACGGCATTCGGCGAAGCGTAGGGTTTTTGCTAGTAATACCGCGTTTTTTACAAAAAAATGGGCGGTTTTGGGGCTTTTCTCGAACCACATTCGAGTTTCGGCCTGATACAAAGGAGTAATATCCCGGGTCTTGACGCGCAATCATGACGCCTTTAGGCGGCATAAGACGTCAATCCGGCGGGATTACACCAGCCCGGATTACCAATATTCCGAGACAGACTTTAAGGTGGTATCAACCATGCAATCCAAGACCAAGAAGCTGCTGGCCGCGCTGATCGCCGCCGGTATCGTCCCGGCTGCGAACGCGGCTGACATCAAGCTGGGTGTGGCGGAAGCCCTGTCCGGCGGCGCCGCTCAGTACGGCGTCTCGATCCGCAACGGTTTCCAGCTTGCCGCTGATGAAATCAATGCTGCGGGCGGTATCAACGGCAACAAGCTCGTGCTGGTGGTCGAGGACGAACAAGGCAAGAAAGAAGAAGCCATCAACGTCTTCAAGAAACTGATCTTCAAGGACAACGTCCTGATGGTCTTCGGCCCGACGCTGTCGAACTCGGCCCAAGCCGCCGACCCGATCGCCCAAGCCGCCAAGACGGTTGCCTTCGGCACGTCCAACACCGCCGACGGCATCACGTCCATCGGCAACTATGTGTTCCGCAACTCGGTCACCGAAGCCGACGTGCTGCCGGCCACCATCTCCACCGTCAAGGCCAAGACCGGCCTGAAGAACGTGGCGGTGCTCTACGGCAACGACGACGTCTTCACCAAGAGCGGCTACGACAACTTCAAGAAGGCCCTGGCAGACCAGAAGATCCCGGTCACCACGACCGAAACGTTCGCCAAGGGCGACGTGGACTTCAAGGCCCAGCTGACCAAGATCAAGGGCACCAACCCCGACGCCATCGTGCTGTCCGCACTGCTGGCCGAAGGCGCCCCGATCATGGTGCAGGCCCGCCAACTGGGTCTGAACGTGCCGGTCATCGGCGGCAACGGCATGAACTCCGTCAAGATTTTCGATCTGGCCCCCGGCGGCGCATCGAACAATCTGTGGATCGGCAGCCCGTGGTCGATCGAGAACAAGGCCCCCGAGAACGTCAAGTTCATTGGTGCCTACAAGGCCAAGTTCAATGGTTCGCCCGACCAGTTCGCCGCCCAGTCGTATGACGCCATGTACATCGTGGCCCAGGCGCTGAAGAACACCAAGCTGACAGGCGAACTGCCCAAGGACCGCGCTGCCCTGCGCGACGCCCTGCCTTCCGTGACCTGGACCGGCGCCACCGGCGCGTTCAAGTTCCGTCAAGCCAACGACCGTGCCGGCAAACCCGCCGGCTACGACGCCGACCAGGCGCCGATCGTCAGCGTGACCAAGGACGGCAAGTACGTCATCGAGAAGTAAGCAGTACGCATCCCCGCGCGGGGGGATGCGCCTTGCGGACGGCCCGGCTGTCCGCAAGGCGCTTTTTATCGTAGGGCCGTCCCAAGACAAAAATGGCCTCCCTCGGGAGAGCTAGACCACGCAGCGGGCGCGTGGAGGCCCTCATAGATCTGGAAAGTCCCATCATGTTCGAACAACAATTCGTCAATGCCTTGTCGCTGGGCTGTGTGTATGCACTGTTCGCGCTGGGCTTCACGCTGATCTTCGGCGTGCTCGGGGTGATCAACCTGGCGCACGGCGCCGTCTTCATGGTTGGCGCCTACGCGGCACTGTTCGTCGTCCAGCAATTCGGCCTGCCCCTGTGGGGTGCGCTGATGGTCGCGTTCTTCGTGGCTGGCTTCACCGGGGTCATCATCGACTACCTGGTGCTCAAGCCCCTGCGCAAGCGCAACGCGCCGCACTTGATCCCCATGATCGCCACGATTGGCGTGGGCATCATCCTGAACAATGGCGCCCAAAGCATTTTCGGCGCCAGCAACCTGCGCTTCCCGCACGGCACCGTGCCCGAGGAAGTCATCGAAGTGGCCGGCCTGCACCTGACGGTCATCGAGCTCGGCATCATCTTCCTGTCGTTCGCGCTGATGGCCGTGCTGATGTATGTCATGCGCCGCACGCAGTTCGGCCGCGCGCTGCGCGCCATCGCCGAATCGCCCAAAGCCGCCTGGCTGCTGGGTATCAACGTCGAAAAACTGTTCGTCACCACCTCGTTCGCCGCGGCTGCCCTGGGTGGCGTGGCCGGCGTGCTGATCGGGCTGTATTCCAACGCGCTATTCCCGCTGATGGGCCAGCCGATGCTGCACAAGGGCATCGCGGTCATCATCCTGGGCGGCATGGGCGACATCCGCGGTGCCATGCTGGGCGGACTTTTCCTGGGCTTCGCCGAGGTGCTGTCCGTCGCGTACGTCGGCTCCACCATGCGCGATGCGGTGGCTTTCGGCCTGCTGTTCCTGATCCTGCTGGTGCGCCCGCAAGGTCTGTTCGGCAAAGTGGTTCAACGCAAGGCTTAAAGAATGAGTGGATTCGAAAACTTCTGGGCCATCTACGGCAACCTGGTGCTTACGCTGGGCACCAACGCCTTGCTGGCCCTTTCTATCTGGCTGACCCTGGCTTGCGGCATGCTTGCCATGGCAAACGCCGCTTTCATGGGCATCGGGGCTTACACCGCCGCGCTGCTCACCATGAACTACGACGCGCCGTTCTCGGTTGCACTGGCCGGGGGCATGGCGGCGCCAGCCCTGGTCGCGGCGCTGATCGGCTTGCCGACCTTGCGCTTGTCAGGGGTCTATCTGGCCATGGCCACGCTGGGCTTCGGTGAAGTCGTTCGCGTGACCATCCTGAACACCGAGTCCCTGACCGGCGGCGCGCTGGGCCTGAACGGCATCCCGCAGCTGACGCAGTGGTGGCATGTGGTGGTGGCGGTCGTCATTGTCCTGTTCGTGCTGTGGCGCGTTCGCGCGTCCAAGATCGGCCGCTCGTTCGACGCCATTCGCGGCGACGAAACGGCCGCGGGCCTGATGGGCATCGACGTGCGCGCCAACAAAATGCTGGCCTTCGTGGCGGGCGCGATGATCGCCGGCCTGGCCGGCGCCCTGAACGCGCACCTGACCTTCTTCATCGGCCCCAACGAATACGGTTTCGACCGTGGCGTTGAAATCCTGACCATGGCCATCCTGGGCGGCATCGGCGGCCTGGCCGGTCCGGTACTGGGCAGCTTCATCATTACGGTGCTGCCCGAGCTGCTGCGCGGCTTCGCGGATTTGCGCCTGATCGCGAACGGAGTGATTCTGGTGGTGATTGTGTTGTTCCTGCCGCAAGGCATCTGGGATCCGGCGCGCTTCAAGCGCTGGATGCGTCAAGGCCAGGGCGGCCAGGGAGGCAAGCGCCATGCTTGAACTGTCCTCCGTCTCCAAGAGCTTTGGCGGCCTGCATGTGCTGCATGACGTCAGCCTGTCCGTGCCCGAAGGCGCGATCTTCGGCCTGATCGGCCCCAACGGCGCCGGCAAGACCACGGTGTTCAACCTGATCACCGGCCTGTTGCCGCCTAGCGGCGGCACGATCACGTTCAACGGCGAAAGCGTCCTGGCCAAGAAGCCGCACAGCATCACGCGGATGGGCATTGCCCGCACGTTCCAGAACATCCGTCTCTTTAAAGAGATGACGCTGCTGGAAAACGTGGTGGTCGGCGCCTACCGCCACATGAACTACGGCTTTCCCAGCCTGCTGCTGGGCCTGCCGGGCTACCGCGAGCACGAAAAGCGCGCCCGCGAGCGTGCGCACGAACTGCTGACGTGGATGCGCCTGGATCACAAGGCCAACGACCTGGCCGACAACCTGTCCTACGGCGAGCAGCGCCGCCTGGAACTGGCGCGCGCGCTGGCTACCGAGCCAAAGCTGTTGCTGCTGGACGAGCCGGTCGCGGGCATGAATACCGGTGAACGCGCCGAACTCATGCGCGAGATCCTCGCCATTCGCGACCGTGGCTACACCATCCTGATGATCGAGCACGACATGCGCTTCGTCATGGGCTTGTGCGAGCGCATCGCGGTGCTGAACTTCGGCAAGATCATCGCTTGCGGCGGTCCCGAAGAGATCCGCAACAACGAGCAGGTCATCGAGGCCTATCTGGGCCGCGAAGACGACGAAGACACCGAACAAGCGGAGGCTGCACGATGAGTCGCCGGGCCGCTCCCAAGACGAATACCGTAGCGCATTGCGCGGAGGCTGCACGATGAGCGCGATGCTGGAAGTCCGCGGACTCGAGGTCAACTACGGCCATATCGAAGCCGTCCGCGGCATCGACCTGGACCTGAACGCCAACGAAATCACCGCCCTGGTCGGCGCCAATGGCGCCGGCAAATCGACCACGCTGCTGGCGCTGTCGGGCCTGCTGCCCAAGGCGCGCGGCCGTATCCTGTTCGAAGGCGAAGACGTCACCAACCTGCCGCCACACCAGCTCGTGTCGCGCGGCATCGTGCAGGTGCCGGAAGGCCGGGCCATCCTCACCACCATGACGGTGCTGGAAAACCTTGAGCTGGGCGCCTATCGCCGGGGGCTGAAGAACGTGGATTCCGACCTGGAATACGTGTTCAACCTGTTCCCGCGCCTGAAAGAACGGATCACCGGTATCGCGGGCAACCTGTCGGGCGGCGAACAGCAGATGCTGGCCATCGGCCGGGCCTTGATGGCTAAGCCGCGCCTGTTGTTGCTGGACGAGCCGTCGATGGGCCTGGCGCCGATCGTCGTGCAGGAAATCTTCCGGTCGCTGCGCGCCATCAACGCCGATGGCCTGACCCTGTTCCTGGTGGAGCAGAACGTGCGCCAGGCGTTGAAGATCGCGCAAAACGGCTACGTGCTGGAAAACGGCGCCATGGCGCTGACGGGCACGGGCCGCGAACTGCTGGGTCACCCGCGCGTGCTGGAAGCCTACCTGGGCGCGTGATCGCGCCCACTCGCCGGGGATTCGTCCCCGGATTTCCTTGTGCGCTGGCTGCAACATCGCTTGCGGCCAGCTGCCACCTGAATTCTTTTCGCTTGCCCATTTTTTGAGCAGCCGTGTTAGAATTTCAGGCTTTCCCTCATTTTGACTATTGCACGGGCGGGTAATAACGCTTAGGCGGGACGTCGATAAAGGCAAAATCCCCGAACTGAAATCCGTGAATTATTCATTGGTTTCTCTTCATCAGGATCCAGGTTTTGCCCAGTCTGGGAAAGAACACTGGCTAGACGTTCTAGTCAGCAAGAACTTTTTATTCTTAGGAACCATCATGAAGACCTTTGTGGCCAAGCCGCATGAAGTCCAACGTGACTGGTTTGTGATCGACGCCAAGGGCAAAGTCCTCGGTCGTGTGGCCAGCGAAGTCGCACGTCGTCTGCGTGGCAAGCACAAACCTGAATTCACGCCGCACGTTGATACGGGCGATTACATCGTCATCATCAACGCTTCCGATATCGTCGTTACCGGTACCAAGGCGAAGGACAAGAAGTACTTCCGCCACACCACGTACCCGGGCGGTATCCGCGAAACGAACTTCGAGAAAATGCAAGAGCGTTTTCCCGGTCGCGCCATTCAGAAGGCCGTCAAGGGCATGCTGCCCAAGGGTCCTCTGGGCTACGCCATGATCAAGAAGCTGAAGGTCTATGCTGGTGCCGAGCACCCGCACACCGCCCAGCAGCCCAAGACGCTGGATATCTAAGGAAACGCCATGATCGGTAACTGGAATTACGGAACCGGCCGTCGCAAAACTTCGGTGGCTCGCGTTTTCATCAAGAAGGGCACGGGTAAGATCGTTGTCAACGGCAAGCCCGTCGACGACTTCTTCGCCCGCGAAACTGGTCGCATGATCGTGCGCCAACCGCTGGAACTGACCGGCCACCTGGAATCGTTCGACATCAAAGTCAACGTCCATGGCGGCGGCGAAACCGGCCAGGCTGGCGCAGTCCGTCACGGCATCACGCGTGCCCTGATCGACTACGACGCGACCCTGAAGCCCGCACTGTCGCAAGCTGGCTTTGTGACCCGCGATGCCCGCGAAGTCGAACGTAAGAAGGTCGGCTTCCGCAAGGCACGTCGTCGCAAGCAGTTCAGCAAGCGTTAATGTTGCTGCAAAAAACCCGCTTCGGCGGGTTTTTTGTTTTTGGGCGACCACGCTCCTTGGCGCCTTGCGGTGACTACCAGCTTGACCTCGATTCTCGCTTCCATTTATACGATGATATTCGTATAATAATTTTCGGGAGCGGAAGATGGCGCAGCCGCACGGGTTCAAGGCAGTCAGGGCCGCAGTCGTTGCAGCCCTGCTCGAGGGCACCTATCAGCACGAAGCCCGCCGTCACGTCGACGTGAAGAATCTGCTGGCCACAGGCGAGGTTTCCGCTGTCGACCTGGCTGGCCTCCTGCGGCGCAGCGACGGGGCAGACTACACACGCAGCCCGTTGCATGGCGGCCTGAACATCGATTGCCACATCATCCGGGCCAGCGGCTGGTACGTGAAGTTCTACTTCATCGACCCCGTCACCATCTTCATCAGTGTCCACCGTTGAGGGCGTCATGAAAATTTTCCAGGAAGGCGATCGTAGCCAGGCGTTCTGCCACGATTGCGCCGCGTTGGTCTCGACGGCGTTCGTTCGTCGCGACGTTCCGTTCAGTGACGGATCGGGCACGGTCAGGAATATCCTGGTCGGCGTTTGCAGCCAATGCGGCGGCACGGTGTCCATTCCCGCACAGTCCACCCCCGCCATCAGCAAGGCGCGCAAGCAAGCGCTGGAGTCCATTGAAACGAACCTGCCTGCGGTATACGTGGATATCCTGGACTACGCGGTGCATACGATTGATCACCGCGCCTCCACTGATTTCCGGCGGGTACTGCTGACTTATTTCATGCACAAGGCGGCGAACGATGCGGGTGCCCCTGAGTTGTTGAGGGCCGCATTCGAGCGGGCAGTGGCTACGTTTCCCGAAAAGCGCGGCGCGCCGCGCCGTCGCCTGTCGATGAAGGTGCCCGCTAGAGTCACGGAAGACATCCGCAGGTTGGAAGCGAGCACGTCGCTGAACAAGACGGATCTGATCAAGTCCGTAGTGTTCGATATCCAGAACAAAGTGCTGGAGCGGCCATCCCCGCGGTTGCTTGAAGAGTTGAGGGCGCTGTCGGCCATTTCGGCATAGTGGCGCCAGGCGGCGCCACCTTTCCGGCGCGGAACTTCGCGCCTGTCTATCGGTCGGATGAAATCAGGTTGCCGGGGCGGTTCTGCCGGTGGTGAGGCAACCCTGTATCCTCCGGGCGATACAATCTGTTTTCGTCCTACGAAGAGTTCATATCCATCATGGCCCAAGCATCGAACACCCGTATCAAGGTTGGTATCGTCGGCGGCACCGGTTATACCGGCGTCGAGCTGCTGCGCTTGCTGTCGCAGCATCCCAATGTGGAATTGACCGCCATCACGTCCCGCAAGGAAGACGGGCTGCCGGTGGCTGATATGTATCCGAACCTGCGCGGCCGCGTGAACCTGGCCTTTTCGGCGCCGGAAAAAGCGTCGCTGACCGACTGCGACGTGGTGTTCTTCGCGACGCCGCACGGCGTGGCGATGGCGCAGGCTCAGGAACTGATTTCCGCGGGCACCCGCGTCATCGATCTGGCCGCCGATTTCCGCTTGCAGGACATCCCGACCTTCGAGCGCTGGTACAAGATTCCCCACACCTGCCCGGACATCCTGGCCGAATCCCAGTATGGCCTGGTGGAACTGAACCGCGAAGCCATCTCCAAGGCCCGCGTCATTGGCAACCCCGGCTGCTATCCCACCACCGTGCTGCTGGGCCTGGCCCCGTTGCTGGAAGGCGGCAAGGCGCTGGTCGATGCGCAAACCCTGATCGCCGACTGCAAGTCGGGCGTGTCTGGCGCTGGCCGCAAGGCGGAAGTGGGGTCGTTGTTCTCGGAAGCCTCGGATAACTTCAAGGCCTACGGCGTGGCCGGGCACCGCCATCATCCGGAAATCGTCGCCCAGCTGGAAAAGATCTCCGGCGGCAAGGTCGGCCTGACCTTCGTGCCGCACCTGGTGCCGATGATCCGCGGCATGTTCTCCACGATCTACGCCCGCATCCTGCCGGAAGCGCGCGATACGGACTTCCAGGCGTTGTTCGAGCAGCGTTACGCCGACGAGCCCTTCGTGGACGTGATGCCGGCCGGCAGCCTGCCTGAAACCCGTTCGGTGCGCGCGTCGAACAACCTGCGCATCGCGCTGAGCCGCCCCGGCAATGGCGACCAGCTGATCGTTCTGGTCGTGCAAGACAACCTGGTCAAGGGCGCCGCGGGCCAGGCGGTCCAAAACATGAACCTGATGTTCGGGGTGCCGGAATCGACCGGGCTGGATCAGGTCGCGATCCTGCCCTGATGCCTGGATCGGGCAGCCGGCCCTGGCCGCTGCTCCTCGACGCGCTTTATGTCAGCTGACTCTTCCGCCACTCCGCAGTCCCGCCCCGCCGGCGGGCTGCTGCGCGTGGCGGCCGGGTTGCTGATCGGCGTGCTGCTGGGCGGCGTCGCGGGGTATTTCCATGCCCAGCGGCAAGCCCTGCCGCAGGATGCCGTCGTGATCAGCGCGGCCCAAGCCGAGGTCCAGCAAGAGGCCATGCGCCAGCAGGCCGCACAGCTGCGCTACACGCAGGGCCAGCTGGATACCGCGGACGGCGAACTCGTCATCGAGCGCGCGGCCCGCGAAGAACTTGAAACGCAACTGCGCACCGTGCAGGCCGAAGTCGGCCGGGTGCGCGACCAGTTGGCTTTCTACGAACAATTGCTGCCTCCGGGCCCGGAAGGTTCGGTGGATATCCGGGGGGTGCAGATCGACCGCGATGGCGGGGGCTTGCGCTACAAGGTGCTGCTGATGCGCAGCGGGCGCAATGGCGGATCGCCGTTCGCGGGCGCGCTGCGGTTCCAGGCCACGGGCATCCTGAAGGGCGAGACCATGACCGTCGACCTGGCGCCCCTGCAAGTCAAAGCCGAAGCCGGGCCGGTCACCGCCACGGGTGAATCCACCACGGCGGCGTCCCTGGCCCTGCAATTCGATCAATATCAGCGCAGCCAGGGCTTGTTGGCCGTGCCCGAGGGATTTGTCCCCGAAAGCGTCACGGTCAGTGTGCTTGAAGGGGATACCGTCCGGGCATCGCGCAGTATCAAACTGGAACTTTGAGTCTAGTCAAGCCCTGGGCTATAGTGACACTATGCGAGCGCCGTTGCCGCTCACCGAAATATGGCCGATCCGGCCAGGAGTGAACCATGAATGCAGTAACCGAAACCGTCGACCTTCAGGCTGCCCCGCCTGCTCCCTTGGTATTTACTGACTCGGCCGCCGCCAAAGTGAAGGACCTGTTGGCCGAAGAGGGCAACCCCGAGCTGAAGCTGCGCGTGTTTGTCCAGGGTGGCGGCTGTTCGGGCTTCCAGTACGGCTTCACGTTCGACGAAGTCGTGAACGAAGACGACACCGTGCTGGACAAGGCCGGTGTTCAATTGCTGGTTGATCCGATGAGCTTCCAGTATCTGGTCGGCGCCGAGATCGACTACAAGGAAGACCTGGAAGGCGCGCAGTTCGTCATCCGCAATCCCAACGCCAGCACCACTTGCGGCTGCGGTTCCTCGTTCTCGGTGTAATCGCCGAAGCAGGACAATAAAAAGCCCTTCGGCGTGCCGAAGGGCTTTTTGCATGGGCCACGCCTCGCGGCCTCGCGTCAAGCGGGATAGAGCGCGCCCAGGATCCGGGCGCCCCGGGCCCCGGTGACGGCCGGCAAGCCGGCGGGCCGGCGTTCCACAAAGGCCTGCGCCAGCCAGGCAAACGCCAGGGCCTCGACCTGCTGCGCAGGCACGCCCAGCACGTCCGTCGGCTGCACCGGGCGCTGCAGGCAGTACGCCAGTTCCCGCATCAGCCCGGCGTTGTAGGCGCCGCCACCGCACACGAATACCTCTTGCGTGCCCGCAGCCGCCGCGTCGATGGCGTTGGCGACGGTCCTGGCCGTGAGGCGTTGCAACGTCGCCTGCACGTCCTGAGGGGCGGGTTTGGGGCCGTCGAACGCCGCCAGGCGATCGTCCAGCCATTGCAGGTTGAACAGGTCGCGGCCGGTTGACTTGGGGGGCGGCAGCGCGAACCAGGGCTCGCTGGCGATCAGTTGCTCCAGCAGCGGCGCCACCACCTGGCCCGTGGCCGCCCAGCGGCCGCCAGCATCATAGGGCTGCCCCAGATGGCGCTGGCACCACGCGTCCAGGAACACGTTGGCCGGACCCGTATCGAAGCCTCGGGCCGGTTGGCCGGGCGCAAGCAGCGTCACGTTGGCGATGCCGCCCAGGTTGAGTACCGCGCGGCCATGCGCGGCGCCGAAGATCGCGGCATGGAACGGCGGCACCAGCGGCGCGCCCTGGCCCCCGGCGGCCACGTCGCGGCTGCGAAAGTCCGCCACCACGTCGATGCCGGTCAATTCCGCCAGCAGGGCGGGGGCGTTGAGTTGCACGGTATAGCCGCTGTCCGGCCGGTGGCGCACCGTCTGGCCGTGCGCGCCAATGGCGGTCACGGCGCTGGCCGAGACGCCTGCGTCCCGCAGCAGGGCGGCGACCGCCTGGGCATACAGCCGCGCCAACGCGTTCGCCGCCAGGGCGGCGCGCGCCAACTCGTCGTCGCCAGCCAGGTTCAGCGCCAGCAGTTCGCGGCGCAGGTTCTCGGGCATGGGCAGGCTGGCGCTGGCCAGCACCTGCGGCGCGTGGTCAGCGTCCAGGCGCACAAGTACCCCGTCGACGCCGTCGACGCTGGTGCCGGACATCAAGCCGATATAGAGGGCGGGGGTGCCCAGCGGGCGGGGTGCGGAGGAATTCACGGGCGCCTCGGAAAGAAGAAAGGCGGCCGGCAGAATCTGCGCGGGCCGCCTCTTGGGACGTTTTGTTGCGGCGGGCCGGTTAGCGGCTGGCCACGTTGGTCAGGGCGTCAGGCAGCGTCTGCTGGAACTCGGTCAGCAGCTGGATCTGTTGCTTGTACGGCGCCACGGCCTGGTTGAACGCGCGCACTTCCGCGGGTTCCAGGGCGCGGGCAACGGGCAGGTCGACCGACAGCGGGTCGATCGGCTGATTGTCCACGCGGAACTCGTAGTGCAGGTGCGGGCCGGTGGCCCAGCCGGTGGACCCCACATAGCCCAGCAACTGGCCTTGCGAGATCTTCGAGCCCTTGGTGACGCCTGCGGCGATGCGGCTTTGGTGGGCATACAGCGTCGAGTACTTGCCGTGATGCTTCACGATGACCACGTTGCCGTAGCCGTTCTGCCAGCCCGAGAATTCGACCGTGCCGTCCGCCGTGGAGTGGATCGGCGTGCCCGAAGGCGCGGCGTAGTCCACGCCCTTGTGGCCCGTCCACGTCTTGTGGATGGGATGCATGCGCATGCCGAACGTCGAGCTGATGCGGCTGAACTTCAGGGCGGTGCGCAGGAATGCGCCGCGCAGGCTGGTGCCGTCGAAGTCGTAGTACGAACCGCTTTTCTCGTCGGGGCTGAACCAGACGGCGCTGTAGGTCTTGCCGCCGTTGATGAATTCCAGGGCCAGCACGCGGCCAGCGCCAGCGTAGCGGCCGTCGTGCGAGCGCACTTCGTAGACCACGCGGAATTGGTCGCCCTGGCGCAGGTCGCGCAGGAAGTCGATCTTGGCGCTGAGGATGTCGGCCATCTGCATGGTGACCGAATCCGGGATGCCGGCGGCGTCCGTGGCGCCGAACAGCGACGACTTGATCGTGCCCACGGCGACGCGTGTCTGGCGGTCGGTGCTTTCGGTGACTTCCTCGGCTTTGTAGCTGTCGCCGGACGGCGCGACGTGCAGCATGCGCGTCACGACCTGGCCGTCGGATTCATTGCCGGGGGTGTGGATGTAGCGCAGCCAGATCAGGTTGCCCTGATCGTCCGTCGCGGCCTGGACGGAGCGGCCCGGGTACAGCTTGTAGATGCTGCGGGCGCTGGCTTCGTGCGTCAGGAAGGTCTGCAGATTCGGGGCGTCCAGCTCCAGGCGTTGCAGCACGGCGGCCAGCGTGTCGCCGGCACGGATGCGGGTTTCGCTGATGTACGGCGCAGCGCTGGGGCTGCTGACTTCGACTTGTTCGGCGGTCAGCGGCAGAACGCTCTGGATGATGCGGGACGGGGGGAGTTCGGTGCGGTCGGGTTGCTGCACCATGCCGAGGGCGGCGGCGCCAGCAAACAGACCAATAGCGGTGACGAGAAGAGTGCGGCGGAAAAGTCCCGAGCGATGGGGCTTGGGCTCAACGGGCGCAAACAGGGCAGCAACTTTGCGCTTGATGCTACTCGCCAGTTCGTGGAGGCCACGATTCATCGTGAAGATACCCTCTCAGGTGGCTTGAGCTCGCAGGGTGCGCAATACGAACGGCCCTTGCGCGCCACGAAATCGGGGGCAGGGCTGCTGGCGCGGGCGCATCTTGTGAACAACGGGTGGTAGGCTGAACCGCAACTGCGAACTGCGTATAGATAGCAGTTGCGTATGATTGGGCGGTATCCTAGCTGATTCGGCTAGAATTTTCGATAGTTTTCGTCACTTTTTACACCTTTTTGTCGGCTGAAGCCGCGTTGGTCCCCCTGCCATGTCATCCTCCGAAGCCCCTATCACTCCCGAAGTCGAAGCCGATCTGCGTATAGCCAAGCGCGGTTGCGACGAGCTGCTGGTCGAGTCCGAGTTCGCCCGCAAGCTGGCCAAGAGCCGCGCGACCGGCGTGCCCCTGCGCATCAAGCTGGGGCTGGATCCCACCGCGCCAGACATCCACCTGGGCCACACCGTGGTGCTGAACAAGATGCGCCAGTTGCAGGATCTGGGCCATAACGTCATCTTCCTGATCGGCGATTTCACCTCCACGATCGGCGACCCCAGCGGCCGCAACAGCACCCGTCCCCCGCTGACGCGCGAGCAGATCGAGTCCAACGCCAAGACTTACTATGCGCAGGCCAGCCTGGTGCTGGATCCGGCCCGCACCGAGATCCGTTACAACTCCGAGTGGTGCGATCCGCTGGGTGCCCGCGGCATGATCCAGCTGGCGTCGCGTTACACCGTGGCCCGCATGATGGAGCGCGAGGATTTCACCAAGCGCTTCAAGGGCGGCATCCCGATTTCGGTGCACGAATTCCTGTATCCGCTGATGCAGGGATATGACTCGGTGGCGCTGAAGTCCGATCTGGAGCTGGGGGGCACCGATCAGAAGTTCAACCTGCTGGTCGGGCGCGAGCTGCAAAAGGAGTATGGCCAAGAGCCGCAGTGCATTTTGACGATGCCGCTGCTGGTGGGCACGGACGGGGTCGAGAAGATGTCCAAGTCGAAGGGCAACTACATCGGCATTTCGGAGTCGCCCGATTCGATGTTCGGCAAGCTCATGTCGATTTCCGACACGCTGATGTGGCGCTACTTCGAGCTGCTGTCGTTCCGGTCCCTGGAAGACATCGCGGCCCTCAAGCAAGAGACCGATGGTGGGCGCAACCCGCGTGATGCCAAAGTCATGCTGGCTCAGGAAATCATCACGCGCTTCCATTCCGCCCGCGCGGCCGACGACGCACTGGCGTCCTTCGAGGCGCGCTTTCGCGACGGCGCCATCCCGGAAGACATGCCCGAGGTGAATATCGGCGGCGCGCCGGTGGGCATCCTGAAGCTGCTGCGCGAAGCCGGCCTGGTCGCATCGGGGTCCGAGGCGCAGCGCAATGTGGAGCAGGGCGGCGTGCGGGTCAACGGCGATCGGATCGAAGATAAATCGTTGCAATTGCCGGCCGGCACTTATGTGGTGCAGGTGGGCAAGCGCAAGTTCGCGCGTGTTAACTTGAACCCATAATTGCGAAGTTTTGATACGCTGAGGGTACAGGCAGGGGCGGCAAGCCTTTGCGGCACTTCAAGGAGCACGACATGAAACTTTCGAGTTTGTCTTTTTCCGATCACGAGTCGATTCCCGAACGCTACGCCTTCGGCAAAATCGATGCGCAATCGCACGTCGCGCTGGCAGACAACTACAACCCGCAGTTTTCGTGGGACGACGTCCCGCCGGGAACGCAGTCGTTTGCGTTGATCTGCCACGATCCGGACGTGCCCTCGCGGCCCGACGACGTCAACCAGGAAGGCCGCGAAGTCCCGGCCGACCTGCCCCGCGTGGACTTCTTCCACTGGGTGCTGGTGGACCTGGCTGCCGACATGCGCGAAATCGACGAAGGCGCCTTCTCCAACGGCATCACCCCGCGCGGCAAGGGTGGCCCGCTGGCGCCGATGGACGCGCGCCAGGGCATCAACTCGTATTCCTCGTGGTTCGCCAACGACCACGACATGAGCGGCGACTACTTCGGCTACGACGGCCCGTGCCCGCCCTGGAACGATTCGATCGTGCACCGTTACGTCTTCACGCTGTATGCGCTGGACGTGCATAGCCTGAACCTGAACGGGTCCTTCACCGGCGAGGACGCGCTGCGCGCCATGCAGAAACACGTGCTGGCCCAGGCTTCCGTCACGGGCACCTACACGCTCAACCCGAAGCTGGCGCCCAAGCAGATCGGAACCACCGAGGCGTAGCGCCTGCCACGGGTACCGATCAAGAAGGGCCGCGATCGCGGCCCTTTTTACGTTCGCAGCGCCCGTCGCTCGGGCGTGCTTCGCATCAGGCGGCCGACCGCTTCAGGCGCAGCAGCGCCAGTCCGAAGGCGACGAAGATCGAACCGACAAGGCGGTTCAGCCAGACCACGATGCGCGGCTGGCGCAGCAGGCGACGGGCGCGGCGGGCCAGGGCGCCGTAGGTCAGCAGCGAGACCAGCGACATGGCCATGAAGATGCCGGTCAGGATGAAGAATTGCGGCAGCAGCGGCTCGTGCGCGTTCAGGAATTGCGGGAACAGCGCGGTGAAGAACAGGATGGGCTTGGGATTCATGGCGGCCACGAACGTGGCTTCCAGGTATAGGCGGCCGGGCTGGCGCGGCGGGGCGCCGGTGGCGGCGTCTTCGGGCGGCGCGATGTGGGCGCGGCCCAGCAGGTGGCGCAGTCCGACGTAGATCAGGTAGGCGGCGCCGGCGATCTTCAGCGCCATGAACAGCATCGCGGAAGATTGCAGGACTACGCCCAGACCCAGCATCGCGGCGGCGGACAGCAGGAACAACCCGGTGACATTGCCCAGCGTGGACGGCACGACGGCGCGCACGCCGCCCGCTGCGCCATTGCGGATGGCAAGCATGGTGGCGGGGCCCGGGCTGATGACGCTGGCGGCGGCTACTAGCGAGTAGGTTATGAGGGTGGCGGTTTGCATGAAAGTTTCTCAAGTCGGATTGAGAGCGGTTTCCGGGCGCCGCGCGTTGGCGTGGTTTTCGTGCCCATCGCCGGTATTTTGCTCCGCTCGGGCGCATTTTGGCGGCAATTGAAGCCGCCTGACGCGGTAAACTATTCAGCATTCTTCGGGTTTACCCACCCGGCACCGCTTTCTCCTCTCTTATCGCCTCAGGAATCCCCCGTCATGTTTGACCGCAACCTCACCTTGTCCAAGGCTGACCCGGACGTTTGGGCCGCCATCCAGAAGGAAGACGTTCGCCAAGAGCAGCACATCGAGCTGATCGCTTCGGAGAACTACGCCAGCCCGGCCGTCATGGAAGCCCAGGGCACGCAGCTCACGAACAAGTACGCCGAAGGCTATCCGGGCAAGCGCTACTACGGCGGTTGCGAGTACGTGGACGTGGTCGAGCAACTGGCTATCGACCGCCTGAAGCAGATTTTCGGCGCCGACGCCGCCAACGTGCAGCCCAACTCGGGTTCGCAGGCCAACCAGGGCGTGTACATGGCCGTGCTGAAGCCGGGCGACACCGTGCTGGGCATGAGCCTGGCCGAAGGCGGTCACCTGACGCACGGCGCATCGGTCAACGCATCGGGCAAGCTGTACAACTTCATCGCGTACGGCCTGGACGAAAACGAAGTCCTGAACTACGCGCAAGTCGAACAGCTGGCCCGCGAGCACAAGCCCAAGCTGATCGTCGCGGGCGCCTCGGCCTACGCCCTGCACATCGATTTCGAGCGCATGGCCCGCATCGCCCGTGAAAACGGCGCGCTGTTCATGGTCGACATCGCCCACTACGCGGGTCTGGTCGCCGGCGGCGCCTACCCCAACCCGGTTCCGCACGCCGACTTCGTCACGTCCACGACGCACAAGTCGCTGCGCGGCCCGCGCGGCGGCGTGATCATGATGAAGGCCGAATTCGAGAAGATCATCAACTCGGCGATCTTCCCCGGCATCCAGGGTGGTCCGCTGATGCACGTCATCGCCGGCAAGGCCGTGGCGTTCAAGGAAGCGCTGGAACCCGGCTTCAAGGATTACGCGCAGCAAGTGGTCAAGAACGCGAAGGTGCTGGCCGACACGCTGGTCAAGCGTGGCCTGCGCATCGTTTCCGGCCGCACCGAAAGCCACGTCATGCTGGTGGACCTGCGCGCCAAGGGCATTACGGGCAAGGAAGCGGAAGCCGTGCTGGGCCAGGCCCACATCACGGTCAACAAGAACGCCATCCCGAACGACCCGGAAAAGCCCTTCGTGACCAGCGGCATCCGCCTGGGCACGCCGGCCATGACCACCCGCGGTTTCACGGAAGCCGATGCCGAGCTGACGGCCAACCTGATCGCCGACGTGCTGGACAATCCGCGTGATGAAGCCAACATCGCCGCCGTGCGTGCTCGCGTCAACGAACTGACGTCGCGCCTGCCGGTCTACGGCAAGAAGTAAAGCAGTATCCCCCCGGCCCCGAGGCTATCCGCCGTTGGGGCCGCACCAAAGGGACGGCCCCGCCAGGCGCCGTCCCTTTGCTTTCCGGGCGGCAGGCGCTATCCTCGACCGGGCCTGTCCATGATATCGGGGACGAATTAGCCGTATTGGCGCCTCCCCTGGGGCGCATCGTTACAATATGCTCAATTATTGCTATCCGTGCCTTTAGGGAACACACATGCGGTGTCCATTTTGCGGCAATGCCGAAACACAGGTCGTTGACAGCCGGGTCTCGGAAGAGGGCGACGCCATCCGCCGCCGTCGCCGCTGCCTGTCCTGTGACAAGCGGTTCACCACCTATGAGCGGGTGGAGCTTGCCTTGCCTTCCGTGGTGAAGCGCAATGGCAGCCGCAGCGAGTACGATCCCGCCAAGTTGCGGGCCAGCCTGAGCCTGGCGCTGCGCAAGCGGCCCGTCAGCACCGAAGACGTGGATGCCGCCGTGGCCCGCATTGAAGAACAGCTGCTGGCGAGCGGACTGCGGGAAGTCCCCAGCGAACACATCGGCGAACTCGTCATGACCGAGCTGCGCAAGCTGGACAAGGTGGCCTACGTGCGTTTTGCGTCGGTCTACAAGAGCTTCGAGGACATCGGCGAATTCGTCGAGGCCATCCGGGAAATGCAGGGGCCCTTGCTGCCCGGCAAGCTGCGCAAGGAATAGCGCCGGCTGGCTTCGGCATGACAAGATGAATGGCGGCGCTTCGGCGCCGTCATCGCATTGACGACGACCGCGCCAGGCTGGGTGTCTGGGGCTGGAATTTGCGCCACACGCGGCGCATGTGCTGCGCCGAGCCAAAGCCGGATTTTTCCGCCACGCGCTCCAGGTCCAGCCGGGTTTCGCGCAGCATGTCGCGCGCCAGCGCGACGCGTATCTGATACAGGTAGTCCATCGGGGTGCAGCCCGCGTGTTCGCGGAACAGGCGCGCCAGATGGCGCGCGCTGGTATGCGCCTGA
>Ga0307412_10000138_pt1 | contig 53149 bp, 41 predicted proteins | sample DK1Cmetagenome_3_FD_203823 | JGI IMG/M metagenome (GOLD analysis project Ga0307412, IMG submission 203823) | Maize rhizosphere microbial communities from greenhouse at UC Davis, California, United States - DK15-C-1 | ecosystem: Host-associated > Plants > Roots > Rhizosphere > Soil | place: USA...
CCACATGCTGCTCGGCCTGTGGGAGCAGCGCGCGATGCTCGGCGACGTCGATGAGGGCGTGGGCGAGCTGCTGGTCGATGCGACCCGGCTGGTCTGCCGGCGGCAGCACCGCGCCGGCTTCGTCCCCTCGGGTAGCGAGACGCCGGTCGCCTATGCGCTGCGCCACCTCGCCGATCCTGAACTCGGCACCGCCAGCCTGTGTGCGGCGACCGGTCTGAGCCCGCGTGCGGTGCAGAAGGCGTTCCTGCGCGAGACCGGCCTTACCCCCACCGCCTTCGTCACCGAACGCCGCCTGACCCGCGCCGCCGAGCTGCTGGTCGCCGAACCCGGCCGCAGCGTGACCGACATCGCCTTTGCATTGGGCTTCAACGACGCCGCCTTTTTCAGCCGCTGCTTCCGCCGCCGCTTCGGCACGAGCCCACGCGACTGGCGCTGCAAGGGTGCGCGTCCGTCCTGATCGCGGTGCGCGCCCGTCCAAGACGGGGTCGCCACCACCCGCTAGCCTCGTCCTCAAGCGCCGCAACAGGTGCACCATAGGGAGAGGAAAATGCGCATTGGTCTCGCCACGGCCCTGCTCGCTTCGGCGGCATGGGCTGCGCCCGTCTGGGCCCAAACCACCGAACAACCCGCCACGCCGGACGCAAAGCAGGATGGCGGCATCGCCGAAATCATCGTCACCGCGCAGAAGCGCGCGGAAAGCGTCCAGGACGTGCCGATCGCCATCTCGGCCTTCGGTGCGGACACGCTGAAGGAGCGCGCCGTCGGCAGCGTCGCCCAGCTGTCCGCGATCGCGCCCAACGTCAATCTCGATGCCGGCACGCCGTTTTCCGGATCGCCGGCCGTGCTCTCGGCGTACATTCGCGGCATCGGCTCGGACGATTTCGCGTTCAACATCGATCCTGGCGTCGGCCTCTATCTCGACGGCGTGTATCTCGCCCGCACGGTCGGCGCGAACCAGGATCTGATGGACGTCGCCCGCGTCGAGGTGCTGAAGGGCCCGCAGGGCACGTTGTTCGGCCGCAACACGATCGGCGGCGCGATCTCGATCGTCACCCGCGATCCCGGCAAGGAATTCCGCGTCCAGGGCGACGTGACCACCGGCAGCTACAAGCGGCTTGGCGTGCGCGGCGCAATCGACATTCCGATCACCAGCACACTGGGCACGATCCTCAGCTTCGGCGTGCAATCGCGCGACGGCTTCCTGGAGCGCATCCCCTATCCGGACCAGCGCGCCAACAACACGCCGTCCTACACCGCCTTCTCCGCCGCCGGATACGGCAATGCCCCGCGTGAAGGCGGCAACGACAACTGGAACCTGCGCGGCAAGGCCAAATGGTCGAACGGCGGCCCGCTCGCCCTCACCTTTTCGGGCGATTACAGCCGCGACAAGGGCACCAGCGCCAACAAGCTGATCGGTACGGCGGAGACGGTGCCCGGCAATTTCGCCGGTACCAGCAACCTGCCCGGCACGGGCTTCGATCCCACCGGCACCACCGGCTTCAACTTCGCCGGCCTCTACAATTTCTGCATCGGCGCCACCCAGTCGCAGATTGCCGCACGCGGTGCGTCCGCGCTGTGCGGCGCCTCCGGCACCCAGTTCAACCCGCGCTACCAGGTGCCGAGCTACGCCAGCGTCAATGTCGACGGCAATCCGAACAACAACCGCCTGCCCTGGGACAGCCGCTACGTGCTCGCCGATCCGGACAAGAGCTACGCCACCGGCAACAGCTTCTCGGACCTGAAGAACTGGGGCTTCTCCGGCGTCATCGACTATGATCTGAGCGACGCGATCGCGCTCAAGTCGATCACCGCCTATCGCCAGCTCGACTGGAGCGCAGGGCTCGATGCCGACGGCTCGCCGCTCAACTTCCTGCAGCTGAGCTTCACCATGCACCAGTGGCAGTTCAGCCAGGAAGTGCAGCTGCTCGGCAAGGCGCTCGACAACAAGCTCAACTACGTCCTCGGCGGCTATTATTTCAAGGAAGCCGGCAACCTCCACGATTACGTCACCTTCGCTGAAGGCCAGGTCCAGGTAGACGGCCCCAACCGGCTCGAGACCGCCAACTATGCCGCGTTCGGCCAGATCGACTATCGCGCCACCGACTGGCTGGGCCTCACCCTGGGCGGCCGCTACACCAACGAGAAGAAGCGCTTCGAAGGCGGCCAGCAGGAGCTGAACGGCTTCAACTACAAGCTGTTCGGCTGTTCGGATGCGAACGGCAACATCACCCCGAACGGTCCCTTCCCGCTGGCGCCCGTCTCCTGCCAGACGGGGATCGGCTATCCCGATCCCAGCAATCCGGTGCGCGTCTATGTGCCGGGAGTGAACCGCAAGAAATTCAGCGACTTCTCGCCCAAATTCGGGCTCCAGCTCCACCCGAACGACGATGTCATGCTCTACGGCAGCTGGTCGCGCGGCTACAAGACCGGCGGCTGGACCACCCGGCTGACCAACCCGCAGGGCAATGTCGCGCCGGACTTCAACGAGGAGAAGGCCACCACGATCGAGGTGGGCGTCAAGTCGACGCTGCTCGATCGCAAGCTGCAACTGAACGCCGCCGCCTTCACCACCGAGTATAAGGACATCCAGCTCAACATCCAGATCGGCACCTCGCCGACCATCGCCAATGCCGGCGACGCGCGGATCCGCGGCTTCGAGCTGGAGGCGATCGCGGCGCCGGTGCGCGGGCTGACGATCAACAGCTCGATCGGCTATATCGACGCCTATTACACCCGCGTTTCCGCCGCCGCCGCGGCCGTGGGCGGGCCGAGCGTGTTCCAGGCCGGCACCGTGGTCGGCTCACCGCTGCCCAAGACGCCGAGCTGGAAGACCAACATCTCGCCGCGCTACGAGACGCGGATCGGCAATGGTGCGGCGTTGATCTTCCTGGCCGACTGGAGCCATGCCAGCAGCGTGTGGAACGACACCCAGCGCACCTATCTGCTCCGTCGCGGCGCGGTCGACCTGGTCAATGCCAGCGTCGCCTATCGCGAGCCGGGCGAGCATTGGACGCTCACCGTCGGCGGGACCAACCTTACCGACAAGCGCTACCTCACCTCGGGCGGCTCGAACATCTCCGACGGCACCTTCTTCGGCACCTATAGCCGACCGCGCGAATGGTATGCGCGCTTCGGCTTCACCTTCTAAAGGAAGCGCGTTCATGGACATACAGGCGGCCGTCACCGAAGCGCCGGGCGGCAACTTCCGGATCGAGACGCTGCGGATCGATCCGCCCGGCAAGGACCAGGTACTGGTGCGCATCGTCGCGTGCGGCGTGTGCCATACCGACATGGTGATGCGCGACGGCGCGCTACCGGTGCCCTTCCCCGCCGTGTTCGGGCATGAAGGCGCAGGCGTCGTCGAAGCGGTGGGGCCGGGGGTGACCGGCCTCGCGCCCGGCGACCATGTGCTGCTCAGCTTCGACAGTTGCGGCGCCTGCCCGGCCTGCCACGACCATCAGCCCGGCTATTGCCCTGAATTCTTCCCGCGCAACTTCCTCGGCACGCTGGGGCCGGACCAGGGCGGACTGTGGCGCGGCGAGGAACGCGTCGGCAGCAATATCTTCGGGCAATCGGCCTTCGCCACCCATGCGCTGGCGCATCCGCGCAACGTGGTGAAAGTCGATGCCGACCTGCCGCTGCACCTGCTCGCCCCGCTCGGCTGCGGCATCCAGACGGGCGCGGGCACGGTGCTGGAGACGTTGAAAGTAGACGCCGGCCAGTCGATCGCGATCTTCGGCGCCGGTGCGGTCGGGCTCGCGGCGGTGATGGCGGCGGCAATCGCCGGGGCGAGCCGGATCGCGCTGCTCGACCGCCACGCCCATCGGCTCGATCTCGGAAGCGAATTGGGCGCAACCGAAACCACGACGCGCCTCGAAGGACTGACAGGACCGTTCGACCATATCGTCGATACCACCGGCGTGCCGGCCCTGCTCGGCGCGGCGGTGGACCTGCTCGCCGGGCGCGGCACGCTGGCGCTGGTCGGCGCCTACCCCTCCGATCCCAAACTCGCGATCGACGCCTCTGCGATCATGAGCATGGGGCGCCGCATCGTCGGCGTGGTCGAGGGCGGCATCGATCCGCAGCGCTTCGTGCCCGAGCTGATCGAGCATTACCGCGCCGGCTGGCTGCCGATGGAGGAGCTGGTGCGCACCTATCCCTTCGCCGCGATCGACCAGGCGGTCCATGATTCCGAAACCGGCGCGGTGATCAAGCCGGTACTGCTGATGGAGAAGCCTGCATGAGCACGCCCCGACCCCGCGAAGACGTCGCCGGCTTCCTCGCCACGCTCGCGGACAGCGCCGCGCCGCCGCTATCGTCGCTGCCGGTGGAGGCGGCGCGGCTGGTGATGCGGGCGAACTGCGCGCTCGCCGATGCGCCGGCGGTACCGCTCGCACGGATCGAGGACGTGGTGGTGCCCGGCCCCGCCGGCGCACTCGCCGCCCGGCTGTACGACCGGCGGACCCATCGCGGCGTGAGCCCGCTGATCCTGTTCTTCCATGGCGGCGGCTTCGTGATCGGCGATCTGGAGACGCACCACAGCTTCTGCACCTGGCTCGCGGATACACTGGACCTGCCGCTGCTCGCGATCGACTATCGCCTGGCGCCCGAACACCCCTTCCCCGCCGCGGCGGACGATGCCGAAGCTGCGGCGCGCTGGGTTGCGCAGGAGCCGACGGCGTTCGGCTTCGCCGTGACCGGGCTGATCCCGTGCGGCGACAGCGCCGGCGGCAACCTCGCGATCGTGACGACACAGCAGCTCGGGCTGCGCCCGGCCGCGGTGCCGGTCGTGGCGTGCTGGGCGCTCTACCCCTATGTCGGCGGGGGCACCGATTGGCCTTCGCACCGCATGTTCGCCGAGGGATATTTCCTCAGCGCCGCCGACATGGGCTGGTTCGACGCCCAGTACCACGCCCTTGCCGGCGATCCGCGCCACGATTGCCTGCACGGACCGATCCCGCCGGTGCCGCTGCTGGTCCACACCGCCGGCCTCGATCCGCTGCGCGACGCCGGCCGCGCCTATGCAGGCCGGGTGGCGGCGGCCGGTCATCCGGTCCAGCGACTGGAGGCGGCGGGCATGATCCACGGGTTCATCAATTTCCGGAAAGCGCTTCCCTCCGCCGCGCAGGATTGCGCGACGTTCGCCGCCGCCGCTCGGGGAATGATGGCAGCGCTCGCTCCGGACTAACAGCGAACCGCGGCGAGCGCGCTCCGAAAGCTGTCTACCGCGCCGCCGAAGCGCGCCTGCCCCACATCGAAGCTCCAGCGGGAAAGCGCAGGCGCGCCCGCGAGATCCAGTGCCCGCAGCCGGACATGGGCGCCGATCGCCGCCGCCAGCCCCGCGATCATCGCCGCCGGCGCATCTGCCGTCTGCTCGGGATGCAGCCCGCTATCGAGCATGCCGGGTGCGAAGGCGGCGGTGCGCACGCCCAGCCCCAGCGCGATCGACGCTGCCAGACGCACCGCCGGCGCGAGCCCGGCGGCGGTCCAGCCCTGCGGCGCGCCCAGGCCGACGATCAGCACTGCACTGGCCGCCACCGCGGCAGGCGGGCGCTCGATGTGGAGGATCTCGCCCGCCGTCGCACCGAAGCCGCCCTCGTCCCGGAGCGCCGTCAGTGCGCCGCCCAGCGCCTCGTCGAGATGCGCCAGCCCGCCGACGGGCGGACCGCCGGCCAGGGTCTGCGTGAACATGCCCGCGCAGGACAGGTCGACCTCGGCGGCGCTGCCATCCCAGGCGGCGACCTCCACGACAACGCCGTGCAATGTCCCGACGATCTCGCGATCGATCATGGGTGGATCATGTCACGGGCATAATCGAGCCCGATGCCATAACCGCCGCCATGGTCGACGACGATGCCGCGCGCTGCCTCATAGGTGTCGTGCCGGGTCCAGTCGCGTTGCAGCTCGAGCAGGAACTGGAGCCAGGAGGTCGGCACCGCGCCGGCCTGCGCCAGGCGCTGCAACGCCGCCTCATGGCTGGCAGGCGTGAGGCCGCCGCACGCATCGGTTACGACGCGCACCGCATAACCTTCGGCAAGCGCCGAGAGGACGGGGAAACTGACACAGGCTTCGGTGAGCAGCCCGGCCACGACCAGCGTGCGGCGGCCGGTCGCCACCACCGCGGCTTTGGCCGCTTCGTCCTCCCACAGGTTCATGTTGCGCCGCTCGATCGGGGTGACCTCGGGGAGTACCGCGCGGAGCGGCGGCATCAGCGGCCCGCTATAGACTTTCGAGGCGGAGGTGCTGACGATCACCGGCACGTCGAACGCCTTGGCGGTCTTCGCGAGCGCGACGAGGTTGCTGCGCACGCTCTGGCGGTCCCCCGACCCGGTGGCAAAGGCAAGGCCCGCCTGCGCGTCGACGATCAGGACGGCACAATCCTGCGGGGTAATGAGGCTGGCAGCGGTCATCGGCGCGGTCTCCATTGGCAAAGCACACAGGTAGCCCGGGCGGCGCCCCGCGCGCTTGTCGATTGCGCTGCCTTTTTGGCGGCGTTTGCCGCGCGCGACGCACGCCGAGACTTCCTTCGCCAGATGTCCGGAACCGACAAAAGATCGGACGCAGCGCCAATCCGGCTGGCCGCGAGGCCGCCATGGTGCGGCGCTGCGTTTCAAGGATTTCGCTCGATGCCCAGGAATTTCTCTCGATGATCGCCTCCGCCAGCCATACCCTCCGCGCCAACGGCATCCGCCAGAACTATATCGATGCCGGCGCCGGCCCGCCGGTGGTGCTGCTCCACGGCTTTCCCGAGACCAATTTCGCCTGGCGCCACCAGATCCCGGTGCTCGGCGAACTCCATCGCATCATCGCGCCCGACCTGCGCGGCTATGGCGAAACCGACAAGCCCGCCAGCGGCTATGACAAGCGGACGATGGCCCGCGATCTCGCCGCCCTGCTCGACGCGCTCGGCATCGATCGCATCGCGCTGGTCGGGCATGATCGCGGCGCGCGCGTCGCCACGCGCTTCGCCAAGGACTTTCCCGAGCGCGTCGACCGGCTGGTGGTGATGGACAATGTCCCCACCCGCATCGTCGCGCGCGATCTCAATGCGGAGATTGCTAAGGCCTATTGGTTCTTCCTGTTCCACCTGATCCCCGACCTTCCCGAGACGCTGATCGCCGGCAAGGAAGAGCAGTGGCTGCGCTGGTTCTTCTCCGACTGGGCCTATGACCCCTCGGCGATCAGCGGCGAGGCGTTCGACACCTATGTCCGCGCCTATCGCGCACCCGGCGCCGTGCGCGGCGCGATGGCGGACTATCGCGCCAATGCCGAGGACGTGGCGCAGGACCTGGCGGACGCGGACGTGAAGATCGCCTGCCCCACGCTGGCGCTATGGGGCGCCGATTTCGGTGCGGTCGGCAAGATGTTCGACATGCCCAAGGTCTGGGCGGAGATGGCGGACGATCTGCGCGCCGTGCCGATCGAGCGCTGCGGCCATCTGCCGCACGAGGAGCGGCCCGAAGCGGTCAACGCGCTGCTGCTCGAATTCCTCCAGGGCTGGCAGGGCTGAGCCTTGCAGGCATCCGATCCGCGGTTTCGCCCCTTTCGAGCCCATCGCTGCCCCCTCGATCGGGGCGGGTACGTCGCGACCATCGAGGCTAGGTTGCCCGCGCCGACCGGAAGGGACCGAACATGCCGATGCTGACCCTGCGCGATGGAACGCGCCTCTACTACAAGGACTGGGGCGCTGGGGAGCCGGTGGTCTTCGCCCATGGCTGGCCGCTCAACGGCGACATGTGGGAAAACCAGATGATGTTCCTGGCCTCGCAGGGCCACCGTGTGATCGCGCATGACCGGCGCGGCTTCGGCCGATCGGACCAGCCCTGGGAGGGATATAACCACAACAGCTTCGCCGACGACCTGGCCGAGCTGCTCGACCATCTCGACCTGCGGAACGTCACGCTGGTCGGCTATGCGATGGGCGGCGGCGAGGTAACCCGCTATGTGGGACGGCACGGATCCGATCGCGTCGCGCGCGTGGTGCTGATCGGCTCCACCACCCCCAAGCTCGGGCAGAGCGAGGATTATCCGCACGGCGTGCCGCAGGTGGTGTTCGACAATGTCCGCAGCGGGCTGCTCGAGGATCGGGCGGAATTCCTGCGCGGCTTCGCCCGGCTGTTCTTCTCGACCGGCAATGAGGACGACGCGGTCTCCGAAGGCCGGCTTGCCCATATCCACCAGATGGCGCTGCAAGGATCGCTCAAGGCGACGCACGACGCGGTCAGCGCCTGTGCCGATACCGATTATCGCGACGATATCCGCCGGTTCGACGTGCCCGTGTTGTTGATCCATGGCGAGCGCGATGCCTTCGTGCCCTTCGACGCCACGGCCCGCCAGGCCGCCGCGCTGTTTCCGGACGTCACGCTCAACGTCTATCCCGGTGCGCCGCACGGCGTGCTGTTCACGCACAAGGACCAGCTGAACCAGGATCTGCTGCAGTTCATCACGGGCTGATCGATGGCGCGTGGTTTCGAAGGCGCGACCCGGGCGGTGGATGCGATGGGGTTGGCGCTCGGACGGTTCGATTCCGGTGCCGCCGGGCCCCTGCTCGCCGCACTGGCCGAGAGCGGGCTCGCCGAAGCACGGCGCGACGACCTGCTCCGGCGGCTGCTGGCGGAGACACGCCTCGTCGCGCTGAACTGCCGCGCGGCAAAGCTGCTCGGGGTTGCCGAAGGCGCCCTCCCGCTGGCCGCCGCGGACCTCTGGCCCTTCGCCCAGGCCGACCAGCTTGCGGAGTCGCTGCAGGCCCTTGCCGAGCCGGATGCCTGTTTCCGCACGCAATTGGCGCTGAAGGTCCCCGGCGGCACCGTGCATGTGCGCTACACCAGCTGGCGTGAGGCTGGGGACGCGCCGGGCCAGGTCACTTTCGGCCTGTTCGACGTCAGCGATCAGGTCGCGGCCGAGCAGGCGCTGCTCCACCAGCGCGCGCAGATGGCGCATGCAGATCGCCTCTCCACGCTCGGCGTGATGACCGCGACGATCGCGCACGAGGTGCGCCAGCCGCTCAGCGTCATCCTCGCATCGGCCCAGGCGGCGCTCCGCTGGCTGCGCCGCCCGGTGCCCGACCTGCCGCAGATCGAACAGTGCCTCGAGATGATCGTGCTCGGCGGCGCCAAAGCGGAGGAGACCGTCGCGCGGCTGCGCATGATGGCGACGAGCCGGCCCGAGGAGCGCGGGCTCTGCGCGCTGCGTCCGCTGATCGAGGAAACCGCCGATTTCCTGCGCCCGGAACTCGCCAGCCGCCAGGCGACGCTGGTGCTGGAGATCGCCGGCGGCCTGCCGCCGGTCCAGGCAGACGGCGTGCAGCTTCGCCAGGTACTGATTAACCTGCTGGTCAACGCCGCCCAGGCGATGGCCGACGCGCAGTGCTGGAACCGCGCGCTGAAGGTACGGGCACGGGCGGATGGCGACGTCGTCCAGATCGACGTGGAGGATACCGGCCCCGGTGTCGCCGCCGCCGATCGCGACCGGCTGTTCGAGGGCTTCTACACCACAAAGGCGAGCGGTCTCGGTCTCGGCCTCAAGATCTGCCGCCAGATCGTCGAGGATCATGGCGGCACGATCGATCATGTCCCCCGCCCCAGCGGCGGATCGATCTTCCGCCTCCGCCTGCCAGCCGCCTGACGGCCGGCTCACGGCACCGGAATGGCGAAGCCGTTGAGAGTCATCGACACGAAGCAGTAATGGCCGACGAGATAGATCAGCTCGTTGGTCCCCGCCTGCCCGAACCGTTCGAGCGCCAGGCGGTACAGCGGATCAGGCAGCACCCCACCGCGCAGCAGCGCCTTGGCGACATCGTGCGCGGCGGCTTCGTCGTCGTCGAGATCCTCGGGCCGCTCGCCCGCCGCCAGCGTCGCGATCCGCCGCGCGGACATGCCGTGCGCGCTCGCCGCCACCGCGCCATGGGCGTAGATCTCATAGGCCGCACCGAAATGCGCGCCGACCGCCAGGATCGCGACCTGCCGCGCAGCGTCTGGGATGCGCTTGGCGGCGGTGAGCGCCCGGGTGACGCCCCAATAGGCAGTGCCGATCGCCGGATCGTGCAGCCAGGCATTCCAGGGCCCGAGCAGCGCGCCATCGTCGCGCACCGTGGTGAAGACCTGGTACTTGGCGGCGACGCCGGCGGTCATCGCGTCGAACAGCGGCTTCTGTTCCTCGGTCAGGTCGGCGGGCGCGATCGGGGGCAGGCGCATCGGGGTCTCCCTTTGGCTCATTGCGGCAGACGGTTGAGCGAATAGTTGGCGGGAACCCAGGCATAGCTGCCCGGCGCGGTCCGGCGGACATGGCCCAGGCCGGGGAAGGCGAGATGCGCCCCCGCCACCCACCAGCCCTTGTCGGCCGCCGCGGCGAACGCCGCCTCCCGCGAACGCACCGCCGCTTGCGGATCGGTATCGTACTTCATCGCGACGCCCGGATTGGGCAGCTGCACCGGCGCGACATGCACCGTGTCGCCCCACACCAGCAGCGCCTTGCCGCGGCTCTCGACCAGATATTGATGATGACCCGGCGTATGGCCCGGCGCGGAAATCGCGGTGATGCCGGGGGCCAGCGCCTCGCCATCCTCGTACGGCTTGAAGCGACCGGCGGCGATATAGGGCTTCAGGCACTGCTCGGCGCCGTCGAACATCGAGCCGAGGAACGCCGGCACCTTGGCCCGATTCGCGTCGTTCAGCCAGAAATCCGCCTCGACCCGCGCCACGCGGACGACCGCGCGGGGGAATACCGACTTCCCGCCCATCACCAGCCCGCCGACATGGTCGCGGTGGAGGTGGGTCAGGTAGATCTCGTCGATCTGCTCGGGCGCAATGCCCGCCGCCCGCATATTGGCGACGAGCAAGCCGCCATCGCGGCCGTAGAGGTCGCCGGCGCCGGTATCGATCAGCACCAGCCGCCCCGGCATCCGTACCAGGAATGCGCTGAACCCGCCCTCCACCGGCGAGGTCAGGAAGTTCTGCGCGAGCAGATCTGCGACTTCGCCGGGCTTCGCACCCACCGCCAGTTCGGTTGCCGGGAAGGGATGGGTGCCGTCGAGCAGCGCGACGACCTCGAAATCGCCAAGCTCGAAGCGGTAATAGCCCGGCGCCTGGCGCGGCGGCCACATGCCGCCCGGCGAGGCCTGGGGCGGCGCGGGCGGCGGCGTCGAGGGAACGGTCTGGGCCGCCGCGGGGAGCGCGGCGAGCCCAGCCATCAGCGCGGCGACGGCGCGCAGCATCACTTGCCCGCCGCGACCGCGGCCACGGCCTCCTCGATCACCGCCGCGACCTCCTTTGGGTGCGAGAGCAGCGAGACATGGCTGGACGCGAGCACCGTGGTCTTCGCCTTCATCTGTGCGGCGAGCGCGCGCTCCATCTCCGGAGCAATCACACGATCATTGGCGGAGACGATGTACCAGCTCGGCACCGTCCGCCACGCCGCCTTGGTCACCTTGTCGCCAAAGGTGCTGGCGGCGAGCGGTCCCTGCGTCACGAACAGCGTGCGGGCCTCGGCGCGCGGCAGGTCGGGGGCAAAATTGTCGATCATCCCCTGCTCGGTCTGGCGCAGGAACCCGTGCCCGTCGTCCCACACCGTGCCGAGCGCGGGCGGCTTGGGATAGGCGCCGACCAGCTCACCGCCGCTCTGCCCCTCCTTGTTCGCGAAGGCCGCGACATAGACCAGCGCCTTCACCTTGGGATCGTTGCCCGCTTCGGTGATGACCGTCCCTGCCCAGCTATGGCCGACCAGCACCACCGGCCCGTCGACATCGGCAAGCACGCGCTGCGTCGCCGCGACATCGTCTGCCAGCGAGGTGAGCGGGTTCTGCACGCCGAGCACGCGGATGCCCTTGGCCTGGAGCAGCGGGATCACCTTGCCCCAGCTCGATCCGTCGGCCCAGGCGCCGTGGACGAGTACCACCGTAGGCGCCTTGGCGGCGGCTTCTGCCGGTGCGGCTGGCGGGCCGTCGGGGCGCGCGACGGCGGCGGTCAGTGGAAGCATCGAAAGAGCAAGGGCGAGAGCGTGAAACGACTTCATGGGGCTTCTCCGGATTTGGATACCCCTTGCTGATGCCGCGCTTCGCCTTGGAAAGATTGGATTTGGCAACGCCAACTTGGATGCTGCGCGCATGGAGCGCCGTCCCCTACACCCACGTATAGCAGCCGGAACGCGCGCGCCGTTCTACCGTTCGGACATCATGGTCTCCCCCGCCGATGCCGAGCGCCTGAAACGCGCCGCCGCCGCTGCCGCGGTCGCGGAAGTGCAGGACGACATGATCGTCGGCCTCGGCACTGGCAGCACCGCGGCGCATGTCGTGCGGCTGCTGGGTGAGCGGGTGGCGCAGGGGCTCCGCATCACCGCCGTCGCAACCTCGCGCGGCACAGAGGCTGCGGCCCGGGCAGCCGGTATCCGCCTGGTCGCGCCGGATATGCTCGCCGGAATCGACCTGTGCATCGACGGCGTCGACGAGATCGATGGCGCACTGCGCGCCATCAAGGGCGGCGGTGGCGCGATGCTGGTCGAGAAGATCGTCGCCACCCTCGCGCGGCGCAACATCGCCATCGCCGATGCCTCGAAGCGGGTGTCGCGGCTCGGCGCCCGAGCGGTCCCGATCGAAGTGCTGCCGGCGGCGCAGGCGCTCGTCGCCGCGGAGATAGGCCGCCTCGGCGGTGTGGCGCAGCTGCGAATGCGCGAAGACGCCGCCTTCGTGACGGACTGGGGCCACCGCATCCTGGATTCGCGATTTGCCGAGCTGGGCGATCCGGCGGCACTGGCCCGGGCGCTGTCCGCCATTCCCGGTGCGCTCGGCCACGGCCTGTTCCTCACCGAGATCGATGCGCTCTACTGCGCCGGATCCGATGGGGTGAGCCGCCAGGAGCGGCCGATAGATGAATAAGGTTGCAGCCATTTGCGGACCCACCCGTTGCACTGCAACGAACGGAGTTGCTTGATCCATGTCCGAACCCGACCAGAGCTTCCGCGAAGACGGCTCGCCCGATCGTCTCGCCATCGACACTATCCGCACGCTCGCCATGGACGCGGTGCAGAAGGCGAATAGCGGCCATCCCGGCACGCCGATGGCGCTCGCACCGGTGGTCCACACGGTGTGGAGCCGCTTCCTGCGCTACGATCCCGCCGCCCCGGACTGGCCGAACCGGGACCGCTTCGTCCTCTCGGTCGGCCATGCCTCGATGCTGCTCTACGCGGTGCTCCATCTCGCCGGCGTGCGCGAGATCGACGCCGACGGCCAACCGACCGGCCAGCCGGCGGTGAGCCTCGACGACATCAAGCAGTTCCGCCAGCTCTCGTCCAAGACGCCCGGCCATCCCGAATATCGCATGACCACCGGCGTCGAGACCACCACCGGCCCGCTCGGCCAGGGTTGCGGCAACTCGGTCGGCATGGCGCTCGCCGAGCGCGCGCTGGCCGCACGCTACAACCGCGACGGCTTCGACCTGTTCGACCATGACGTCTATGTCCTGTGCGGCGACGGCGACATGATGGAGGGCGTGTCCGGCGAGGCCGCGTCGATCGCCGGGCATCTCAAGCTGTCGAACCTCTGCTGGATTTACGACAGCAACCATATCTCGATCGAAGGCAGCACCGATCTCGCGTTCGACGAAGATGTCGGCCAGCGTTTCCAGGCCTATGGCTGGAACGTGCTGCACGTCGACGATGCCAACGATACCAAGGCGCTGGCCGAGGCGATCGCGACCTTCCGCGCGACCAGCGACGCCCCGACCTTCATCGTCGTCCATTCGGTGATCGGCTGGGGCTCGCCCCGCGCCGGCAGCGCGAAGGCGCATGGCGAGGCGCTGGGCGAGGACAATGTTCGCGCGACCAAGAAGGCCTATGGCTGGCCGGAGGATGCCCAATTCCTGGTGCCCGAAGGCGTGGCGGAGCATTTCGGCGCAGCGGTGGCCGAGCGCGGCAAGCCTGCCCGCGAGGCATGGGAAGCGCTGTTCGCCCGCTACCGCGAGGCCTACCGCCAAGAGGCCGCCGAGATCGACGAACTCCGCCGCGGCAAGCTGCACAGCGGCTGGCAGCAGGCGATCCCGAGCTTCGACGCCGACGCCAAGGGCCTTGCCTCGCGCGACAGCAGCGGCAAGGTGATCAACGCGGTCGCCCCGCACCTTCCCGCCCTGCTCGGCGGCGCGGCCGACCTGTCGCCGTCGACCAAGACCGACATCAAGGACGCGGACTCGTTCGAGGCCGGCAATTATGGCGGCAAGAACCTGCATTTCGGCGTGCGCGAACATGCGATGGGCTCGATCGCCAACGGCATGGCGCTGAGCTATCTGCGGCCCTACACCGCCACCTTCCTGGTGTTCGCCGACTATATGCGCGCGCCGATCCGGCTGGCGGCGATCATGGAGCTGCCGGTGGTCTTCGTGTTCACCCACGACTCCATCGGCGTCGGCGAGGACGGGCCGACCCACCAGCCGATCGAGCATCTCGCGACGCTGCGCGCCATCCCCGGGCTCGACACGATCCGTCCAGGCGATGCCAACGAAGTCGCGGTCGCCTGGAAGGTCGCGCTCGAGCACAGCAACGAACCGACCGCGCTGATCCTCTCGCGCCAGGCGATCCCGACGCTCGACCGCAGCAAATACGCCCCGGCCGAGGGTCTCGAGCGCGGCGGCTATGTGCTCGCCGATGCCGAAGGCGGTGATCCGCAGGTGATCCTGATCGGCACCGGCTCCGAGCTGCCGATGGTGGTCGAAGCGCATGAGCGGCTGACGGCCGAAGGCGTGCGCTCGCGCGTCGTCTCGCTGCCGAGCTGGTATCTGTTCGAGAAGCAGGACCGCGGCTACCGCGAATCCGTGCTGCCGCCGAGCGTCACCGCCCGCCTCGCGGTGGAGCAGGCCGGATCGTTCGGCTGGGACCGCTATGTCACCAGCGACGGCGGCACCATCACCATGTCGACCTTCGGCGCCTCGGCGCCGCTCGCCAAGCTGCAGGAAAAATACGGCTTCACCGTCGACAACATCGTCAAGATGGCGCGCGAGCTGATGGAGAAAACCCAATGACCGGCGGCGAAACCAGCAGGCTCCAGCAGCTGCACGACGCCGGCCAGGCGGCATGGCTCGACTTTGTCGACCGCAGCTTCCTGCGCGAGGGTGGCTTGCAGAAGCTGATCGCGCAGGACGGCCTCACCGGCGTCACCTCCAACCCATCGATCTTCGAGAAGGCGATGGGGCATGGCGATGCCTATGACGAAGGCTTTACCAGCTTCCTCGGCACCGGCGATGCCAGCGTGCAGGACGTGTACGAGGCCCAGGCGATCGCCGACATCAAGGCGGCGGCCGCCGATCTCCGCCCCGTCTACGACCGACTGGGCGGGCGCGACGGCTATGTCAGCCTCGAGGTCTCGCCGTACCTCGCCAACGGCACGCGGACGACGATCGAGGAAGCGCGGCGGCTGTGGCAGCACGTCGCCGAACCGAACCTGATGGTGAAGGTGCCCGGCACCCAGGCGGGCGCGGCCGCGATTCGCCAGCTGATCGAGGATGGGCTCAACATCAACGTCACCCTGCTCTTCTCGCAGGAGAGCTATCAGGTGGTCGCCGAGGCGTATCTCGCGGGCCTGGAGGCGCGGGTCGCGCGCGGCGATTCGATCGACCGGATCGCGAGCGTCGCCAGCTTCTTCGTCAGCCGGATCGACAGCCAGATCGACAAGAAGATCGATGCGCGCGTGGAGAGCGGCGATCCCGAAAGCGCGGCGCTGAAGGCGGTGCGCGGCAAGGTCGCCATCGCCAACGCCAAGCTCGCTTATGCCTGGTATCAGGAAATGATCGCCAGCCCGCGCTGGAAGGCGCTCGCCGCCAAGGGTGCGATGCCGCAGCGGCTGCTCTGGGCGTCGACCGGCGTGAAGGACCCGGCCTATCCCGATACGCTGTACATCGACACGCTGATCGGGCCCGACACGGTCAACACCATGCCGCCCAAGACCATGGACGCCTTCCGCGATCACGGCACCGTCGCGCAGACGCTGACCGAGGGACTGGACGCGGTGCGCCACGTGCTGGACGAGGCGGATCGGCTGGGACTGGGCCTCGACGAAATCACTCGCGCGCTGGTGCTGGACGGCGTCCAGCAGTTCGGCGACGCCGCCGATGCGCTGCTCGGCGCCGTTGCGGGGAAGCGCGCCGCGCATCTCGGCAAGCGGCTCGACGGCTATGACGCGCAGTTGCCCGAGGATCTCGCAAAGGCGGTCGACGCGCGACTGGAGACCGCCCGTGCCGAGGCGTGGTCGCGCCGGCTTTGGGAGGGCGATGCGGCGCTGTGGACCGGGAATAACGAGGCCAAATGGCTCGGCTGGCTGCCCGCGGCGCGCGGCGAGCAGGTCGATATCCCGGCGCTTCAGCAGCTGGCGGAAAAGGCCAAGGCCTTCCGCAATGTCGTGCTGCTCGGCATGGGTGGATCGAGCCTCGGGCCCGAAGTACTCGCGCTGATCCTCGGCAATGCCGCCGGCAGCCCGAAGCTGCACGTGCTCGATACGACCGACCCGGACCAGATCGCCGCGGTGGAAGCGCAGATCGATCCCACCGAGACGCTGTTCATCGTCTCCTCCAAATCCGGCTCGACGCTCGAGCCCGAATTGCTGCGCGCCTATTTCTTCGAGGCGAGCGGCCGCAAGGGTGCCCATTTCGTCGCCGTCACCGATCCGGGCTCCAAGCTGGAGGCGACCGCCAAAAAGGATGGCTTTCTGGCCATTTTCGCGGGCGATCCGGCGATCGGCGGCCGCTATTCGGTGCTGTCGGCCTTCGGGATGGTGCCCGCCGCCGCGATGGGCCTCGACATCGCCGGCTTCTTCCAGGCGACCGCGCCGATGGTCTATGCGTGCGGCGCCGACGTGCCGCCGGCTGCCAACCCCGGTATCCGGCTCGGCATCCTGCTCGGCGAGGCAGCCCGCGCCGGCCGCGACAAGCTGACCATCCTCGCCAGCCCGCCGCTCGCCCCGTTCGGCGCGTGGCTGGAGCAGTTGCTGGCGGAATCGACCGGCAAGCAGGGCAAGGGCATCGTCCCCGTCGATCTGGAACCGCTCGGTGCGCCGGCGGTCTATGGTGACGATCGCGTCTTCGTGCAGTTCGCCCTGGCCGGCGAGCGCGTGGGCGAGGCCGCCGCCCAGCTCGATGCGCTGGCCGCCGCCGGCCACCCGGTGGTGCGGATCACACTCGATACGCCAGTGCTGGTCGGCCAGGAATTCTTCCGCTGGGAAGTTGCCACCGCGATCGCTGGCGCGGTGATCGGCATCGATCCGTTCGACCAGCCCGATGTCGAGGATGCCAAGATCGCCACGCGCGACTTGGTCGACGCCTATGAGGCGTCGGGCGCGCTGGCGCCCGAGCAGCCGATCGCCGAAACCGCCGACTTCGCGGTCTACGCGGCCAAGGGCCAGTCGCTGTCGGGCAGCCCGGCCAGCCTCCTCGCCGGCCATTTCGGCGCGCTGGTCTCCGGCGACTATGCCGGATTCCTCGCCTATATCGAACGCGATGCCGCCAATACCCAGGTGCTGACCGAAATCCGCGCCGCGGTGCGCGATGCCCGGCGCGTGGCGACGGTCGTCGGCTTCGGCCCGCGCTTTCTCCACTCGACCGGCCAGGCCTATAAGGGCGGCCCCGCCGGCGGTGTGTTCCTGACGATCACCCGCGATGCCCACCCGGATCTCGCCGTGCCCGGCCGCAAGGCCAGCTTCGGCACCGTCCAGGTCGCGCAGGCGCGCGGCGACAGCGACGTACTCGCCGAACGAGGGCAGCGGGTGCTACGGGTCCATCTCAAGCAGAGCGGTGGCGGGATCGAAGCACTCAAATCGGCCGTGCTCGCGGCCCTCTGAACACACGAATAGAAGGAATAGAGCGGATGCGTCTTGCGATGATTGGCCTCGGCCGCATGGGGGCGGGGATCGCGCGCCGGCTGATGGAGCATGGCCATGAAATCGTCGCCTTCGATCGCAGCGCCGACGCGGTGGCAGCGATCGCCAAGGACGGCGCCACCCCCGCGGCCTCGCTGGAAGAGGTCGCCGCCAAGATGGCGTCGCCGCGGATCTTCTGGGTGATGCTGCCGGCCGGCGAGCCGACCGAAAGCACCGTGGAAGCACTCATGGCCGCCGCCGAGCCGGGCGACATCATCATCGATGGCGGCAACAGCTTCTACAAGGACGACATCCGCCGCGCGAAGACCGCGGCCGAGCGGCAGCTCCATTATGTCGATGTCGGCACGTCGGGCGGCGTGTGGGGGCTGCAGCGCGGCTTCTGCATGATGATCGGGGGCGAGAAGGACGCGGTCGACCTGCTCGATCCGATCTTCGACGCGCTGGCGCCCGGAATCGGCACCATTCCGCGCACGCCCGAGCGGATCGACCGGAAGGACTGCGATTCGCGCGCCGAGAAAGGCTATATTCATTGCGGCCCCGCTGGCTCGGGTCATTTCGTGAAGATGGTCCATAACGGCATCGAATATGGCCTGATGCAGGCCTATGCCGAAGGCTTCGACGTGCTGCGGAGCAAGGCTTCGGAGCGGCTGCCCGAAGAGGAGCGGTTCGACCTGCACCTGACCGATATCGCCGAGGTCTGGCGGCGCGGATCGGTGATTTCGTCCTGGCTGCTCGATCTCTCCGCCTCGGCCCTAGCCAAGGACCACGCGCTCGACGCCTATAGCGGCAAGGTCGCCGATTCGGGCGAGGGCCGCTGGACGATCGACGCGGCGATGGAAGAGGCGGTGCCGGTCTATGTCCTCTCCGCCGCGCTGTTCGCCCGCTATCGCAGCCGCGTCGAGAACACGTTCGGCGACAAGCTGCTCTCGGCGATGCGCTTCGGCTTTGGCGGGCATGTCGAGATGCCGCAGTGAGCGACGCGCCGCCGGCACCCGCCGCGACGCTGGTGATCTTCGGGGCGATGGGCGATCTCGCCCGTCGCCTGCTGATGCCGGCGCTCGTCCATCTGGAACGCGACGGGCTGCTGGATGGCGAGACCAGGCTGCTGGGCATCAGCCATGGCGAGGGCGATGACGATGCGCTGCGCGAGCGGCTGAAAAGCTTCGTCGAAGGCGACGAGGAAGCATGGGACCGGTGGGCAGCACGCATCACCTATCTGCGCGGCGACTTCGGCGATGACGCCCTTTACGACGGACTGAAGGCGCAGCTGCACGGTAATGCCGTCTTCTATCTCGCCACCGCGCCGGGTTTTTTCGGCACGATCGGCGAGCGGCTCGGTACCAGCGGGCTGCTTGACGAGACCGACGGCTTCCGCCGGCTGGTGGTCGAGAAGCCGTTCGGGACCGATCTCGCCTCGGCCCAGGCACTCAACGCGCAGCTGCTCGGCCACGCCGAGGAGGCGCAGGTCTACCGGATCGATCATTTCCTCGGCAAGGAGACGGTGCAGAACATCACCGTCGCCCGCTTTGGCAACGCGCTGACCGAGGCGGTGTGGAACAACCGCTATGTCGACCATGTCGAGATCACCGCGGCGGAAACGGTGGCGGTCGGCAGCCGCGGCAAATTCTACGACGAAACCGGTGCGCTGCGCGACATGGTGCCCAACCATCTGTTCCAGCTGCTCGCGCTGGTGGCGATGGAGCCGCCGAACAGCTTCGATGCCGAGGCCGTTCGCTCTGAAAAGGCGAAGGTGATCGCGGCGGTCACCCCGATTCAGCCCGAGGATGCGGTGCGCGGCCGCTATCTGGCAGGCGAGGCCGGCGGCGAGACGGTGCCCGCCTATCACGACACACCCGATGTCGCACCGGACAGTCGCACCGAAACCTATGTCGCGATGAAGGTCGCGGTGGAGACCTGGCGCTGGCACGGCGTGCCCTTCTACCTGCGCACCGGCAAGGCGCTCACGGCACGCGATACCGAGATCGTGATCCATTTCCGCGAAGTGCCCCCCACCCTGTTCCGCAACACGCCGAACACCGAGCTGCCGCCCAACCGGATGATCCTCCAGATCCAGCCGGGCGAAGCGCTGACGATGGAAATGGCGGTGAAACATCCCGGCCCGCTGGTGAAGATGGTGCCGGCGAGCCTGGTCTTCGCCTATGCCGACGCCTTCGATCTCAGCCACCGCACCGGCTATGAAACCTTGCTCTACGACGTGCTGATCGGCGACCAGAGCCTGTTCCAGCGTGCCGACCAGATCGAGGGCGGCTGGCGGGCGGTGCAGCCGCTGCTCGATGCCTGGCGCGCGGGCGAACCCGACGATTATCCGGCGGGCAGCACCGGTCCCCAATCCGCCGACGCGCTGCTCGCGCGCGACGGCCGCAGCTGGCATGAGATCGCATGAAACTTGGCTTTTTCCTCTCCGACATCGACGGCACGCTGGTCCGCCCGGACAAGAGCCTGGGCGAGCCCGTCATCGCGGCCGTCCAGCGGCTCGTCGCGGCCGGCGTGCCGGTCTCGCTGATCAGCGCGCGTCCGCCCAGCGGCCTGCTTTGGATCGCCGAGCGGCTGGGCCTCACCACGCCGATCGGCGCGTTCAACGGCGGTACGATCGTGCGGCCGGACGGCACGGTCCTGTCGGCGACGCATCTCGATCGCGATGTCGCGGCCCGCACGCTCGATCGGATCGCGCGGCCGGGGGTGATCCGCTGGCTGTTCGCGGAAGGCCAGTGGCATACTGACCGGCTGGACGACCATTATACCCCGCGCGAACGAGTCGCTTCCGCGCAGGAACCGGTGGTATGCAGCGATTTCGGTCCGTTGCTCGACGCCGCCGACAAGATCGTCGCCGTCTCCTCCGATCACGACATGCTCGCGGCGCTGGAAGCCGAGGTGGCACAGGATCTGGGCGACGCGGCCAATGTCGCGCGCTCCCAGCCCTATTATCTCGACATTACCGCGCCGGCGGCGAACAAGGGCGACGGTATCGCCGCACTCGCGGCGGCGGTCGGCGTGCCGCTCGAAGAGGTCGCGGTGATCGGCGACCAGTATAACGACCTGCCGATGTTTGCGCGCGCGGGCCTGTCGATCGCGATGGGCCAGGCGCCGGAGGATGTCCGAAGGGCGGCGACACGGGTCACCGGCGCCAACGACGCGGACGGTGTCGCCCAGGCCATCGACACGATCCTGCTCCCCATGCTCGGCCGGGAGACACCCGCCGGCTGAGCGGCCGGGGAGCTAGTCAGCCTCCCCCATCGCGCCCAGGATCCTGAGCGTCGCCGGGTCCGGCACGCCCTCGAACCAGCGCGCCAATGCCGCCGCGAACAGCGGCCCGCCCCCGGCCACGTCGAACAGGGTCAGCGAGGAACGCAGCTTCACCGCGTCGATGTCGCCGAACACGCCCGCGGCAGTCCCGCCCGTCAGGTCCTGGAGCGCCGACACGCAGTCGCGCAGCCGCGGGCCCAGCAGCGGATGGCCGAGATAGGCGCGGGCCTCGTCGAGCGAACCGATCGCGTAGCGCCGGGCCATGTCGCTCCGGCCCAGCCCGGCGATCTGCGGGAAGATGTACCACATCCAATGGCTGCGCTTCGCACCGCGCCGGATCTCGGCGAGCGCGGTATCGTAGCTTCCGGCCTGCGCAGCGACGAATCGGTCCAGGTCATATGGGTCTGTCATCGGAGTCGATCCTAGCCGATTCCGCCGCTTAGGCGATCCCCGGGGGCGAGCGGATGGGTTGCGTCACGGCTTGCCGACGAAACTCACTTCCACCCGGCGGTTCAGCGATTCCTCGGCATCCGGATCGGTCTTCGGATGCGGGAGGTTCTGGTTGCCCTGGGCGTTAGTCGCGACGAGCGCGGCGGCAACGCCGCGTTGCACCAGCAGCGCCTTCACCTGCTCGGCGCGGCGCTCGCTGAGTTTCAGGTTCACCACATCGGTTCCGGGCTCTTCGGCATAGGCGGTGAGGAGGATCGGGGCCGGCTGGCGATTATGCTCGAGAACGGCGAGAACGGCGTCCTCCACCGTACCGAGATTGCTGCGGTTCGGCGCGGTGGCGCCCTTGGGATAATAGAAGACGATGCCGGGCTCGGGCAGCGTGAGGTAGACAAACATGTCGAGATCGGCGGCGCGCTGGCCGTCACGCGTGTCGAGCAGCAGTTCGCGACCGGTCAGCTTTTCGCGGGTGCCGAGATGCTCAGCATTGAGCCAGATGCGCTTCCCTGTCTTGACGCTGTCGCCGAAGATCAGCGCGGAGCGGAGGCGGATGCGGCAGAGGACGCGATCGACGGGCAGCTGGTCGCCCCCTGCGCGTCGGACGATGTACCCGAAATGATGCCGATGGGCGGTGCGGAGGAAATTGACGGCAAAACGGCTCGGCGTCCATTCCAGCGTGTCTTCCTTGATCTGCCGGACCAGGCCGTCCAGTCGCAGGGTGTGAAAGCCGAACCAGCCTAGCTGCGTCTCCTCCTTCTCCCCGTCGATCACATTCCGCCAGAAGGCGGCGTCCGCATCGCTGGTCGGATAGGGCAGGTCGAGCGCGATTTCGGCGATCGGGTCATAGTGCTGAAATCCGAGCGCCAGCTTCGCGCCGTCGAACGCGAACCGGATGCCGCCGGCCAGTGCCAAATGAGGAATATCGAGGCCGTTGAGGATCAGCTTGTCTTCGATCAGCTGGGTTGCTTTCTCTTTATCGCTCAACAGGGTGATCTGGCGCAGACGGATCGTCTCCGGGTCGCGATCGTCGAGCGCGGCGCACAGTGCGTCCAGCGCCGTCTGCACGTCGGTCGCCTTCGACAGCGTGGGGCATGTGCCCGGCTTGAAGCTGGTGCGCGCCGCAGCGGCGAAATTGGCGCCGAACTGCACGGCCGGCGTGGTCGCCGGCTGGCCCTTGTCGAGCAGCACTGCTTCGACGGCATGGGCGACGCCCTGCTGCGCGGCGTTGATCGACCAGGTGACTTCGGCCAGGCCGTCGGGACCGGTGGTGGAGTCGACCGGCGCCGCCGAAAGGTCGCTGCCGCCGATCCAGCTTGGCGGAGCGCCCGCAGGCATGCGCCAACGTACCGTCGCGCCCGCCACCGGCGTCGCACCGCGCATCACCGCGACGCGGAGCTTGTGCGGCAGCCCCACGAGGGTCGGGGCGCTCGCCTGCGGCGCGAAGGCCTCCTGCCCGTCGCCGCCGCGGTAGAGCAGCGCGCGATCGGACAGCGTCGCGAACGGAATCCGGCAATCGTTCAGCCCGCTCGCACCGATCACGGCGAGCGGGGCATAGCGGATTTCGGGCCCGTGCGGGGGCTGTTGCTCCGGGGTGGCGGTCGCGATGCCCGGCCATGCGATGGATCCGTCGGCGCGGACCGCCGCCGTCCAGTAATCGCCGCGCCGGAAAAACCCGCCGGCAGGGGCGCCGAGCTTGATCGCAATGCCGTCGCCAAGATCGATGGGTCCGCTGCCGGAGGGCACCGTCGCGACGGCCTCGCCGGTCGGCCAGGCATCCCAGAACCGGAGGAACCAGCTGCCGTCGCTCTTCACCCCGGTTCCAGCGATGGCGGCAGCCGGGCCGCTCAGCGTGATCACCTCATCGGTGGCGAGCAGCACCTTGAACAGCCGTTCGCCGGCCAGCGCCGCCGTGGGATCGAGGTCGTCGCCCGCACCGATGATTTCGGCAAAGCCCCCTTGCGCGAACCAGGCGAGCGGATCGAGCGCGGGCGGCGCGACGGTGATCTCTGTGCCGTTCACCTGGCTGACCCGCGCCAGCAGGCTGGCGTTGCGGCGCGACAGCTTGAGCTTGAGGCCGGTGCGCCCGAACCGCGGCCCGTCGGCGCCCGGTGCGCCCGCCTGCGGAACGCCGCCGTGCACCTCGATACGATAGAGCAGATTCTCGAAGCGGCTGTGCCCGCCGGCCGGCGTCAGCGAGCAGGGATCGGACGAGGGCGCGGGCGCCGGAATCTGGAACGAGAGCGTGCCGGTCGACGGCGCGACCAACGCCTTCCAGCCGGCAAGATCGGTGAGCCCCGCGCAACCGGTGCCCGCCGGCACGGCGAACAGGAACGCCTGCCAGTCGTTCAGCGCGCGTCCCGAGGACTGGGCATCGCCGAGCGCGACATCGGCGAGCGCCGCATCCTCGACCGGATCGATGTACCGGACCAGCGCCTTGAGCACCACCGCTGCGGGCCCGGTCGGCACCGCGCCCTTCCAGGGATTGGGCTGGGTCAGCAGATCGACCTTGGCCGCGTTCACGAGCTGCCAGCCGTTCAGATAGGCGGTGCCTGCATCGATCGTCGCATTCGCCCCCGTGCCGCCGACGGCGAACGCCTGGGTCCCGGCGGGGTAGAGCAACCGATCGGGCGGCCCGAGCATCGCCGCATCGGCGGCTTCGACGCGGTCGACCAGCGTCCGCTCGGCTTCGTTGACGTCGGTGTCGAGCAGCACCTGGCCCTGCCGCGCGACCACGCCGCGCAAAGGACGTCGCTCGCGCACGGGAATCCGGAGCCGCGTGGCATCGTTTCGGATCGTCATGGGACATTCCTTCTTGCGGCAGCGGCGCTCGACCGCGTGTCATCGATGCATCCGGCTTCGAGCCCGAACGGCAGCGCTTCGCCGAACAGCCGGCGGATATTCGCCACGCGCAGCCCCTGCGCGGCGCGGGCGAACGCGCCGATCTCGGCCTCGCCCTCGCCGCCCAGGCGGATCAGATCGGATGCGAGGGGGTGGAGCATCGCGCAGGTCGGCTCCTCCAGATCGGTGTCGAGGAACAGCGGCCGCACCGAGAGATCGACTTCGGCCGCTTCGCCCGGTGCCAGATCGGCCTGCTTGCGCGCCACCGCCGCGGCGCGGGCCAGATCGGGCAGGCAGCGGAACCGCCGGGGCACGCGCGAGCCGGCGAGCGGATCGTAGCAGGCATGGACATAGCAATAGCGCAGGCAACCGGCCTGGGTCCGCGACACCGTCACGACATCGGTGAACAGCACGTTGGTCGCCTCGAGCGACTTGAAGCTGCTGGTGCCGAGCAGGGTGACGTTGGCGAGCTGCGCGTCGAGCGCATCGGCGCTGACCACCGCCCCCGCAGCGCCATCGGACGCGACGACGCAATCGCGCAACACCAGCGTACCCGTCGCATCAGCCGCGGTCAGCTGGAGCGGGCCTAGCATGGCCTGTTCGAAGGCGAGCGTGCCGCCCGACCAGCTGCCCGTGACGGTCACCGCTGCGCCGCCGGGCACGCGGAACGTGCAGTGCCGCACGCGGATCGATCGCGCGGCATCGCCGGCGATCTGCAGGCCCATCACGCCCTCGATCCCGTCGACGACCAGCGTGCCGCTGCCCGGCACGTCTCCGGGCAGGATCGCCGGCGCGGCCCCGATCTTGAGCTGCTTCTCGAGGATCGAGCGGCGTTCGCGCCGGACGATGAAGCCCAGCCGCCCGGGATCGGCCGGCGCACCGGGGCGTGGCCGGTAGGGTCGCCATTGCCCGGCGACGAGGTGATGCTCGACGCCGGCCGCCAGCGGCAGGTTGAAATGCCCGGCCTTGGTCTCGCGGTCGCACCGGTTGAGGATGAACAGCGCACGCTGATAGGCGCGGATGCTCCACTTCGTGGCGGTGCGCGCCGCGGCCCAGTCGGCGAGCGCGGCTTCCAGCGTCGGCACCGTCCGCACCGGCACCGCATCGGTCGCAGCAGCCGGCTCGGTCGCGTCGATCACGCGGACGAAATGGGCGAAGCCCGGCCCGTCGATCACTTCGAACGGCACGCTGGTATCGTTGCGCTCCTGCGCGCCAGCGCCGATCGGCAGGGCGATGCCGCTGCCATAGGCGATCCGCACCTCCTGCACCTCGGGATCGCCGGCCTCGGGTTCGGGCAGCGCGACCCGGCCGGTCACCGGATCGATCGCCACCGCAATCGCGCCGCCCTCCGCCGAGGGACGGCCGGCGGGGGCTGCCGTCAGGTTGACGATACGGATCTTCGCCGCGGGGACCCGGTCGAACTGGGTGCCGTCCGTACTGGTGAAGACGGCGAACGGGGCATCCTGGGTGAACCAGCGGACCGCGGGGAGCGAGCAGCCGGCCAGCGCAGCGCGCAACGCCTGTGTTTCGAGGTGCAGGGGCAGGCGCGCGAGCCGATCCGGCAATAGCGGCGGCACCGGCCGCGTGCCGGGCGCATCGGACCGACGATCGGGATTGAACAGCCGCACGACGCCGTCGTCCCGCGCGGCCAAGCGGAACAGCCCCGGCTGCGCCGTCCACGGCGCCGCGCGCGGCACACCGGCCATGTCGGCCGCCGCGACGCGCTCGCCCGGTGGTGCCGGGAAACGCGGCACCACCGGGCGCAGCAGATGCACGCCGACATTCGGCACATGGTGGCGTCCGGCGGCGCGCGCGATCGAACGGAAATCGGCGAGCCGCGGCAGCCTGTCGAACGCCGAGCCGGCCTGGCCGGCGGTGACGCCGGGCTGCAGGCGCGCAACGCCGGGCCGCTCGGCCCGCACGTCGAGCAGATGCTCGGTTCGCGCGAGCCGCTGGAAATATTCGACGACGACGGTGCCGAAGCTGCCCACATCGGTGGCGAGCTGCTCGAGCGCGCGCGCGGTTCCCTTGCCGGCGCGGTTGCGCAGGGTGTTGGCGACATAGGCGCGCAGATCATGCCCCGATCCTGGTGGCAGCGGCACCAGCGGCGTGGCGCCGACCAGCTGGCCAAGATCGTCCAACGCAGCGTCGTCGGCGGTTTCGACGAACGGCGCGTCGGCCATGCTATCGAGCGCCTGCGACAATTCCAGGCTGCCGCTGGCAAGAACGCGGACCAGCGCCTCCAGGGGGTGCCCCTCGGCGGCATCGCGGCCGCGGATCGTGGCGGGCAGCAGCGCCAGCAACGCGTCCGCGAGCGCCGCGAGTGCCTCGGAATCGAGCAATTCGCTTTCGCTGCTCATGCCGCGAGCTCCTCGAACTGGGTGGTGGCGGCATCGATCCAGCCGAGCCCGGCGAGGGCATAGCTGACCGCGCCCGACGCGGTGATCGTCGCCATCGGCCCGGGCACGAGCAGGCGGCCATTGTCGAGCGGCTGGCCGTTGGCGAGGCCGAACGCGCGCAGCATCACCCCGGTAACGCCGGGCACCGCCTGCACCGCCGCGATCACCGCGCTGCGAGCGATACCCTCGGCGAAGCGGCGCCCGGCGGGGCCGAAGCGCACCGCCAGCCGCGCGCGGATCGCCTGTTCCACGGCGTCGCGGCGCAGTGCCGGATCGGCCGCGAACGCGATCCGCACTACCGGGTTGATCGCGACGAAACCCTGGATCCGCAGCCGAATGCCCGGCGGCGCCAGCGCGCGGATCGCCTGGTCGAGCCGCGCGACCAGATCCTGCGACGGCTGGTGGAGGCTGGCGCTCGCGACGGTAAGCACGACGATACGCCGCATGCCGATCCACAGCTCGCTCGCATGCGCCTTGCCGACGCCGCGATAGCCGGCCGCGAACGCTTCGTAATCGGCGAGCGACACGATGCGATCGAAGGTGGCGAGCCGGCGCGGTGCGGCGCTCCGCATCGCCTCGATACCCTCGGCGTCGCTGCCGCCATCGGCCGGAACGGGATTGGTCACCACGCGCACCCCCGGCACCGGCGCGAGCGCGGTGACGAGCCGGCCGGGCGCGAGATTGCCTTCGGCCCCGGCGCCCGCGCGATACTGCGCCGTCACGCTGTTCGCCGCGGTGGGCAGACGGCCGGCGAAGCGCAGCCGGCTCTGGCCGTCGCCATCGGTTTCGACGCGGTAGCCATGGCTGCCCGCCGGCACCTCGTAGAGATTGGGCAGCAGATCGTAGCGGCGCCCGTCGACCCGCACCTCCAGCGCAGGCGCATAGCCCTGCGGCCCGTCGGCCGGCAGCTGCGTCAGCGGTCTGCGCGGCAGGGTGTAGCGCGGGTTGAGGACGGTCGCATCGCTCGACCCGAGCAGCTCGGCGCCGGTGGCGGCGCTCTCGCCGTGCGATGCGGGCACCACATTACCCCACATGGCCAGCGTCACCGCCCGGAAGCGATGTGCGAGCTCGGCGGTGAACACCAGCCGGCTGCGAACCGGCTCGCCCGCCACCGCGACGACGCTCTCGACCACCGCGGTTTCGCTGGCGTCGCTCCACAATCCGGTATCCGGATCCTGCGCCGACCCGGTCAGCAGAAGCGTGCGGCCGGCGGGCAGCGCAACCGCGCCTTCGACCACCAGTGACGCCGCCGCTGCCGCCAGCGGCAGCACCGCGTTCGCGTCGGGCAGCGAGAGCAAGGGGAAGCGCACCGACTCGATCAGGAAGCTCGTCATACGCACCTGGCTGTCGATGTCCGTGACCGTGCTGCCGGTGAAGCTGGTCCGCGTGACCTTGCCCGAAATGCCGAAGCCGCGCCGCGCCGCCTCCGTCGCCGCGCTGATCGACACCAGCCGCGCCCCGGACGACGCGGCGATCAGCATCAGGCGACCGGGCGCCGCCTCTGCGATGCTGCCGTCGAGGTCGACGGTATCGCCGGTGCCGCCGGGCGTGGTGAGCTTGAGATTCTTCCACTCGGGCAATTGGTTGGCTGGCTGTTCAATCTGGTTGACGACAGGATCGTTGGCCCCCGCAACCGTCGGCTTGAGCAGCAGCAAGGGGTCCGGAGAGGTGGCCCCGAAGGCCACCGCGCGGCGATCGAGCAGGACCAGCACGCCCTTGTCGCCGCTGCCTGCGGCGTGGCCGCCGACGGTCGACGTCGCGCCGAGCGACAGCCGCACGCGCGGCGGATCGGCCTTGTCGAGCACGGACACGGCGCTGACCTGGCCGACCAGCCAGCCTTTCGTGCCATCCGCCGCGTCGAGCGCCACCGCGACGCTATCGCCGACCTTGCCGGTGAAGCGGGTTCCGGCGAGATCGATCGTCGTGCTCGTCTTGACCACCGGCGCGAACAGCTGGGGTACCGTCGGCACCCAGCCATTCCATTCGGGACGGGCGACGAGCTCGGCATCGGTTTCGAAGCGCACCGGCAATTCGTCCGGCTTCGGCAGCGAGGCGACGCGATTGCCCTTCGGGATGATCGCTTCGGCGGGCGCACCGGGAAACGCATCGAGCGTATAGGCGAGCATCGTCGTCGCCGACAGCGCCGGGCGCGGCTGATAGCCGGTGAGCGCGACGAGATCCGCAAGCGCGCGGGGATCTTCGCCGCGCGCCAGCGTGCCGTCGTCGGCGAGCCGGGCGGCGTTCCAGGCAAGCACGTGCAGGCCGCCGGCAAAGGCGTCGACCAGCGCGATCGCGGGGTCGTCGAGCGCGCGCGTGGTGAGCGCGGCAAGCGGCAGCCGCGTGTCGATCTCGATCCGGCCGATGCGCTCGAGCAGCCGCTCGCGGACCACCCCGTGGCGCCAGCGCCGCGCGTCGAGCGGGCCGGCCGGCGCCCGCGCGCCCGTGGCGCAATCGGGACAGGTGCCGCACGCGCAGGTTGCCGCGTCGCTCATCGTCCGCCTCCCACCCGTATCCGCAGCCGCCCGCGCTCCGGGAAACTGGAATCGTCGGCGAGTTCGAGCACCTCGGCGCCGAACGCCTGGATCACGCCGCTGTCCAGCTCGCCCGCGGCGGCGCGGCCGAACCGCTGGAACGTCATGACCTCGACGCTCTGCACACCCTCGACCGCCATCACCGCCGCGATCAGGGCAGAGAGCCGCAGCGGCGCACCGAAGCTGAAGCGATCGGGATCGAAGAAGCCTGGCGCGCCATCGGCCCGGCGCGGCTGCAGCGCATCGCGCACCCGCGCGCCGACCATGCCGCGCAACGCACCCGGCAGCGCACACACGAACAATTCGATGTCGAGCGGGACCGGCACCGCCGCGCGCACCGCGACATCGATGCCCATCAGCCGGAAATGCTCGAGAAAGCCGGCGACATCGCCAAGGAAGGCGCGATCGGCCACGCGACCGCCCAAGCGATCGACATAGACGAGCATCGTGCGAAAGGCGCCGGTCCAGCGCGGGATGGCGAGCGCGGCGCTGACCTCGGGATGGCGCCTGGCGGCGGCGACATAATCGTCCGGCGTCACCGCGCGGTCCTGGCGCCGGAAGGCGAAGGGGGCGTTGAGCCGCACCGCCGCGATCGGCTCGGGATCGGCGCCGGACCGCGCCGGCAGCGGATTGGTGACCGTCAGCCCCACCACCGCCTGCGGGTCGGGCAGCACCGCGTGCCCCAGCGCGTCGCTGCCGATATTGCCGGCGAGGCCGCTGCCGAACCGGCCCTGCACCGCGAAACTGCTGCCCGGCGACGGCGCCAGGCCATGGATGTCGTCGCCGAACCGCAGCTCGACGCGGCCGCCGATCCCGGCTTCGACGACGAACCCGCGGTCGAACCCGTCCGATGCCAGCAGGTCGGCGCGCGCCTTCCACTGCGAGAAGGCGTCGAGAATCGCGAGCGCGGGCAGCACGCCGGCGGCATCCGCCGCGAGCTGGCGGGCGGCCGGCAGCGTCGCATCGTGCTGCGGGAGCACGCGGGCGACGTCGCGCCGATCGAGCACCGGCCGCCAGGGCCCCGCGGCGGGCGGCGCAGGCGGATCGAGCTGCGGGCGCAGCGCCTCGCTCGCCGCCGGCATCAGCCCGAGCGCCGGGACCGGCGGCAGCGACATGCCGTGATCGGCAACCACGATGTTGGCCACCGCATCGGCGCAGACCAGCGTTGCCGCTGCGCTGGTCGCACCATCGGGACGGGCCTGGAGGATCAGGTCGAACGGCAGCGCGTCCTCGGCGGCCCAGGCGACATCGACCAGCTTGACGCCCGGCGCGAGCGGATCGCCCACCGCCTTCACCTCGGTGAGCCGCACGACGTGGCGATGCGCCGGCGCGGCATCGGCGGCGCGGCCGTTTTCCGGCGCGCGGATCTCGCGCAGCAGCAGCAGGTCGCCGGGTTTGAGCGCCGCGTCCGGCTGCGGGCTCAGGTCGATCAGCGTCGCTGCCGTCGCGCCCCTGGCCAGGCGGCACGCATCGTCCGACCAGGTGTGAAAGCCGATGGCGTTGCGCCACGCCCAGAGCCGCAGCGGCGCCACCGTTTCGAACACGAGCGTGGCATTCGGGATCCGGTCCGGCCAGGCGCTGGCCGCGATCGGCCGCTTCGGATCGAGCCCGTCCTGTCGCAGCAGCAGCGGCGTCGAGGCCGCGAGCACCATGCCATCGGGCTGCACGCCGCCGGGGGTGAAGCCGAACTGGACGAAGCAGCGCGCGCTGACGCCCTCGCCGGGCCGGTAGCCGACCAGCCGGGCGTGGCGGGCGACCGAGGTCCGGCTGCGCGCGGTCGGCAGAAAGGCTTCGGTGCCGATCCAGTCGAGCCGATAGCTCAGCCGATCGGCTTCGGTGGCGAGCATCTCGACCAGCGTGACGGTCAGGTCGAGCGGATCGTCGCCGCGAAAGCCCGGCACCAGCGTCGTGAGCCGATCCAGCATCGCCTGGCGGAACGCCGGCCAGTCGCGCGTGCGATAGTCGAAGCTGGCGTCCTCGGCGGGGAGCGCGGCGGCATCGCCGCAATCCGGCGCGCAATCGCCGTCGCGCGCGCAGGCGAGCTTGAAGTCGAGGTCGACGGCCGCGAGCCGCGGGTCGATGAACGGCGGCGGCGCGTCGCTCCCCGGCCCCGCCACCAGCGCCAGGCGGTAGAGCGAATAGTCGGTGGGATGGCCGCCCGCGATGGTCAGCGTGTAGGTCGCCGCCATGCCGCCGCCGGGCGCGATCCCTACCCCTGGTTCGAGCGGCGGGGCAGGATGGCGGGTGCCGCCGGTCAGCCGGAAATTGGCAATGGTCAGGTCGGCCGGGGGCATCGGCATCGCCCGCACCAGCGTGACCACGATTGTCGTCGGATCGGCGGTGGTGGCACCGGGAAACAGCTCGACATAGTCGATCCCGCTCCACGCGGCGAACGCCGGCTGAAGGAGCGCGCTGCGCCGCCGCGCATCGCAGCAGACGAAGCGCGCGCCGGTCATGCCAGCTTCCGCTGCAGCGAGAGGCGGCCGGGCTCGAGCGCCTCGAGCAGCCAATAGTCGACGGTGACTTCCAGCGCCGCCTCGGCTTCGTCGAACGCGACGGTCAGCCCCTGCAGGTGCAGATACTGGCCGAGCTGCTGGGTGATGGTGGCGGCAAGCGTCGTCTCCAGCGCGATCGCCGCGGGCCCGTTGCCGCCGCCGAACAGCATCTGCAGCGTGGGGCTGCCGAGCTCGGGGCGCATCACCCGCTCGCCCGGAATCGTCAGGATGAGCAATGCGAGCATCTGCCGGACGTGCTCGGGGCCGCCATCCTGGACGACGACGCTTCGGCCGCCTGCCGATGGCCGGAACGGATAGGCAAGGCGGCTCATGTCGCGATCACCTTGGTCTGCGAGGCGGAAATGACCGGCGGGCCGCCGGGAATCTGCTCGGCGGAAAGGCAGAAGGCGGTGCAGGGGTTGATCAGCAGCGGCATGCCGCCGACCAGCACCTTGGTCGCGCCGACGATCCATTTGGTCGTCACGCAGGGCTGCGGCTTGGTCCCCGCCCCCACCGGCACCTGGAACGGGCAGCCGGCGACCAGCCCCTGATCGGTGATCACTGCCGCCGGCATGCCGCCGAGCAGGACGTGCGGCGTCGCCACGACGATGGTGAGTTGCCCGCCATGCGGGCACATCGCGGTCGCGCCGGTGTGGAGGGCGGGGCCGGGCATCAGGGCAGCACCACCAGCGCCGTGCCGTTGATCGCCACCCCCGCCGGGGTGAGCGCGATCGACACGGTGGGGCCGGCGGCGATCGTGATCCCCGCCGCGCCGATGATGATGCTCGCACCCGTCGGCGTGCTGATCATCAGCTGCGCCGCCGGATTGTCGGACAGCGTGAAGGTGACGCCGGTCGTCGTCTGGAAATGGATGTTCGGCGTCACCGGGGTGAGGCCCATCGCCAGCACGGGGAACCCCGCCGGATCGTTGTAGAAGCTGCCGGTCCAGATCGGGTAATCGGGATCGCCGGCCTCGAACTCCACCCAAACCATGCTGCCGATGGCCGGCAGCGCGACCATCCCGGCCTGGCCCTTTCCGGCGAAGGGGAAGCAGGGCAGCGCCCAGGTCGACGGGAACGGGCCATATTGGTCGCCGAGCTGGACCTGGACGCGGCCCTGCATCTGCGGATCGAGGTTGTTGAGCACCGTCGCGCGGTACTTCCCATAGAAGCGCTGGCCCGCGCTCATGGCCGCACCGCCGGCACGTTCGCGATCAGGCCGTCGCGCCCGAGCTGGAAGCTCTGCTTCCAGCTGCCCCGGCCGAGCGTATGGGTGACCTGCTTGACGAACCACAGCCCGTCATGGGCGAGCCCCGCACCGCGCACGCCGACGAGCTGGCGCGCGTCGAGCGGCGTGCCGTAACGCTGCAGGTCGAGCGACCCCTGCGCGCTCATCGGCTCGGCGCGCGCACCGCCGGCGAGCAGCGCCTCGAGCACTTCGGGCGCCGATTTGCGTTCGGTATCGAGCAGGCGGAGCTTGGTCGTGAGCAGCGGCCGGGCGCTGAGCGGCGGCTTGAGCAGCGAGACCGGCGGCATCGGCAGCGGTACCGAGAAGCCGGCGATCTTGACATAGGCATAGGTCAGCTCGGCGGCATTGCCGTCGGCGCTGAAATTGAGCCCGTCGATATTGCTGGCCTGGTCCATGTCGATGGTGATCGCCGGCTGCGGCACGCCGACGCGGATCTCGGGGCCCCAATAGACGGTGTTGGTGCCCGGCAGCGGCCCGGGCGTCGCGTAGAAGGCATAGCCCGCATCCTCGGCCAGCTTCTTGGCATAGGCATAGTCGGTGCCCTTCTGGTGGGCGTATTTTTCGGTCGGGCTCGCGGTGAACGAGAAGGGCGTGGGGATCGTCACCGGGATCACACCGAACATCGCATATTTGGCGAGGATCAGCGCGACGCGGGCGAACGGCGGCATCGCCGGATAGGGCATGCCGTCGAACGCGATCAGGTCCATATAGCTGGTGACGTCCTCACCGGTGATCGTCAGCTTGTTCTCCCCGGGATGCGCCGAGGCGGAGACGTCCTGGCGCTTGATCGGGCCATCGGCGAGCACATGGGGCACGCCGTTGAGCGTGGCGACCAGGATCACGCGGATCATCGGATCGAAAAACCCCGCGGGCAGCATCTGCGTCGCGATCGGCGAGGTCTTGGAATAGCTGAAGCTGATCTGGAAGCCCGAGCGCTGATCGACGCCGCGGGTGATCTGCGCACTCTCGAACGCCTGCACCACCGCCGCCGGCGCCGGTGCCACCGCGACCGGGCCCATCAGCAAGGTGAGCGAGATTCCCTTCAGGTCAGCCATTGCCGGTAACCTCGATCGGCAGCGGCACGATCAGCACGCGCCCGACCGGACGGCAGGTCGCGAACGGATCGGCCTCGCCGCTGGCGTCGACGATCCGCCAGTAGAGCAGGGGATCGCCATAGCCGCCGCCGGCGATCTGATCGATGCGATCGCCTTCGACCACCCGGTGGCGATCGAGCGGCCTGAACTTGTCGAGATCGGGAATGACCCGGCGGCCGAGGAAGCGCACCTCCTCGCCGGAGGCGAGCGTCGTGGTGCGCTCGGGCACGGTGCGATAGCGGCTGTTGAGCGGCAGTTCGGCCATCATGGTGCTCCCGATAGTCCGAGCGCGGAAAGCCCGCCCCGGCGCGCACCGGCGAGCCGCTCGCGCCGCTGCAGCGCCGCGACGTAGAGCGATGCGCCCCTGCTGCCGGGCGCCAGATCGTCGGTATTGAGCACGCGCAGCGTCAGGCTCACCCGTGCCCGGATCGGAGTCAGCCGCGTGTCGAACATCTCCTCGACCACGCCCAGATCGGTGATGCGTACCGGCAGGATGCGGTTGGGCCCGAGCACCACCACCAGCATCGGCGACGGCGCGGGCAGGATCTCGAGCGTGCCCGTCGCGGCGCTGCGCGCCTCCGCGGCGATGTCGGCGGACGCGGGCGAGATGATCATCTCGATCGCCGCGAGATCGCCGGCGACCCCGTCGCCGCCCGGCTGGCCGCCATTGCCGCCGACGCGATCGACCGCATCGAACTCCGCATCGAACTTGATCGTCTCGACCGGCGGGCCGACCAGCCGCAGCGCCTCCAGCCGGTCGCCGCTCTCGGCCTTGGCGGCGCGCGGCGTCAGCGTGCGGGTGAGCGTGTCAGGATTATACTGGAAGGGGATGCTGCGGAGCAGCGTCTTGCCCTCGGCATCGAACAGGATGAACCCGCCCGCGAGCACCGGTGGCGCGATGGGCGTGGTGCTCATTTCTTTTCCGGCTTCGTTTCGGAGAGCAGATCGGTGATGATCGATTTGGGATCGAAATCCTTCGGCGAATAATCGATCTGGTCGAGGCTGGGCCAGACGATGCCCTGGTCCTTGGAATAGGACAGCCTGCCCAGCGTGACGATGAATTCGGGGCCCAGCTGCTTGGGCTTGGGATCGTTGAGCGGGTGCGTCCAGGTATATTCGATTGCCCCGTACGCGGCGTAGATCGACGCCTTGAGGTCGAAGGCGATCTGCGCTTCGAGCCTGGTCTTGATGCCCGCTTCGGTGCTGAAGGCGAAGCCCTTGTCGGCGCTGTAGGACGCGTTGACGTCGACCCCGGCATCGATCTTGAGCGTCAGGCTCGGCGTGACGTCGATCCCGCCGTTGAGCCCCAGCGCGCCGGCCAGCACCTCGGCGCCGAGCCGCGCGCCGAAGGTGCCGTAGATCCCGGCAAAGCCCGGGGCCGACAGCCGGCCGGTCAGGCTCGCCTTGACCTTGGGATCCTCCTCCAGCGGATAGAGCTCGCCGTTGAACTTGACGTTGTTGAGCGCGAGCGGGCCGATGCCATAGGTCACCCCGAACGAGCCGGTCGCGGAGAAATAGGCGGTCAGGCCGGGCACCGGCGTGGGGATGTTGATCTTGACGCCCAGCCCCTTGATGATCTCCTTGCGCTCGCCGCCCTTTTTCGGCCACTCGCCGGTAAGCGGGATCGCGGCGATGGTCACCTCGCCGAACAGCCGCAGGCGGTAGGTGGGGTCGGCGATCAGCTCCACGCCGAGCTTGGGGCGGATCTCCTTGGTGACCTGGTAGGCGACCTCGCCCTTGCCGCTCACCTTGCCGTCCTCGCGCAGGGTGAGCGTGATCTGGCCGTCCATCTTGGCCGTGTCGCCGATCGTCTTGGCGACCACCGAGCCGGAGAATTTACCCGCCTCCCCGTCTTTCTGGACATATTTGACCGTCAGGTCGCCCTGGAACTTGTTCTTCCAGGTGAAGCCTTTGACGACGCCGCCCAGCGTCAGCACCTGGTCTTCATAGCTGCCGGTCAGGTCGACCGCGTCGACCAGCGGCAGCGGGTAGGGGACGTGCACGCTGCCGCGATAGCCGATCGCGCCGCCCTTCCATGCAGCCTTCAGCGTCAGGATGCTGTCGCGCACCTTGGTCGAAAGCCCGCCCGCGCCATAGAATTCGATGCCGTTCGCGCCCTCGCGGAAACCGACCACGACATCGATCTTCGACGCGCCCGGCAGCGTCGCGGAGGTCGCCTTGACCGAGCCCGACCAGCCGGTCTTGCTGCTATAGGTGACATCGCCCTCGGCGGCGCTGATCCCGGGAATCTCGCCGGGCTTGAGCTTGCCGGTGGCGACGAACGCGCCACCCTCGACCTTGGCGGTGACGTTGCCGCTAAGCAGCGGCTTGGCCGCCGGCCCCATGGTGAAGGCCAGGTTCCCGCTCGGCACGAACTTCATCAAGTCGAGATCGAGGCTCGAATCGGTGAAGCGGAACACCGACTTGAGCGGCTTCATCATCGCCGAGCCATTGAGCGCGTCGACATCGAGCTTCTTGACCAGCTTGAGCTCGTCGGGGCCAAAGGCGATCGACAGTTCGCCGAGGAACTTGATCGACGGCGTGATCGTGCCCGTGCCGGTCAGTCCGCCCTTGGCGTCCAGATCGACGGTCTTGATCATCCCCGGGCTGAGATAGGGGTAATAGAAGGCGAGCGCCTTGAACTTGTTCTTGTCGAGCGTCAGCTGGCGCTGCTCGGCCCCGGCCGGCGCGCCCGTTTCCGCGCCCTGGGCACTGGCGCCGCCCGCCGCGTCCGGTGCGGCGGCGACTGCCGGGGGTCCGCTCGCCGGCTGGGCGTGGAACGCGACGCCCTTGTCCTTTTCCTTCGTCCCGCTCTTGGTCATCGCGCGATGATCGAGCTCGCCGATCACCATGTCGGGCAGGGTCTTGGTCGCGCCGCGCTTGTAGAAGGCGAGCTTGACGCCGGGCACGATGCGCACGCCCGCCTCGTCGACATCGGTATCGCCCTTTTCCTTGACGCCGATCGTCTCGCCGACGCCGCCCGCCGAGAGATAGAGCGGCTTGCGATCTTCCGCCGCGGCGATCTTGGCGTTGCCGAGCTGCGGATTGTCGCGCAGCAGCTTTTCGAGCTTGAAGCTGACATCGTCGGGCGTTGCCTCGACCTTCGCCGCCCGGATCCGCATCGCGATGCGCTTGACGTTCTTCCAGTCGGTCGAATGGGCGATGAAGGTCTGGGCGTGTCCCTTGAGCTTGGCATAGGCCTCGCGCCCCGAGGCCTGGTTCACGTCCGAGGTTAGCAGCTGCAGGTTGGACGGCTGGCTGGTGCCGCCCATCTGCTTCTCGACGATATGATCGATGTCGCATTTGATCGACGAAAGGCCGCCGCCAAGCTTGGGCAGCAACGCCTTGATGTCGGCGTGCGCGTCGAGCGGCTTCTTCTTGTCGGTGGTCGCCGCGGTGATCGTGGTGGCCAGCCCCGCGAAGGTCTTGAAGCCGTGACGGTGAAGCCACTGGTTGCGATATTCGTCGGTCTTGGAATCCTCCTTCCACGCGGCGAAGCTGCCGCCATCGATCATCAGGATGGTGCCGAGCCGCTTGCCGGCGGTGGCATCGTCATAGGCCTGCTGCACCCAGGGGCCGGCGCCCTTGGGCTTGGGCAGCGTGAACAGGTCGAGCCAGATCGTGACCTCGGGCGCGTTCGGCACCGGCGGCGCGGCGCTGTCGATGCTGAAGCCTTCGGGAATGTTGGCCGGCCGCGCGGGCAGCGCGACGCCGCCAGCGGGCGCGGCGGGTGACGTGGTGTTGGCGTCGACGCGGAACACGGCCGGCTGCGCGGCGCGACTGAGCGCCGGTGCGCCGCGCCCCGACAGCACGTCGATCGCGGCGCGATCGGCCTCGGCCTCGAGCCGCGCGTCGGCGCCGGCCGGCAGCGGCCCGTCGGCCTTCATCGCCAGCCCGGTCTGCTGCACGCTGTGCGCAAGCTCATGCGCGAGCAGCGCCTGGCCGGATGGGGTCTCGGGCCGGTACTGGCCGGCGCCGAACACGAGATGGTCGCCGGCGGCATAGGCGCGGGCGTTGAGCGCGCGCGCACTGTCATGGGCATGGGCATCGTCGTGCACGCGCACCCGCGAAAAGTCCTGGCCGAAGCCGGATTCGAAACCGCTGCGCGTCGCCGCCTCCAGCGGGCGGCCGGAATCGCGCAATGGCGGCGCGGTCATCGCATTGTCGCGACGTGCCTGGGCGAGGCTCATGCCCCCGCCTCCCGGCGTGCCTGCACCGCATCGGCGATCGCCCAGGCAGCGCGCTCCGCCGGCGTCGGCCGCGGCGGCCGCACCGCGCCCTGGGCCAGCGCTGCGGCGAGCGCGACAGGCAGCGCATCGGCCAGGCGCCGCGCATCGATGCCGCTCGCCGCGTGCACGCGGATCGTGCCGACCGAAAGCGCGAGCGGCGCGCTCATTGCGGCCTCCCCCAGTCGATCATCGGCACCAGCACATCCGATTTGCGCAGCTCGTCGGCAAGTTCGGCAGCGATCAGCTGGCGATCGATGCGCCGCCCGGCCGCCGCCGCCTGGAAGGCCGAGGCCAGCGCGATATTGCGGATTGCGGCGCCGGTGAGCGGCTGCTGGGCGAGCACCGTGAAGTCGACCTCGTCGAGCGGTGCCGCCGCCGGAAAGGCGCGCTGCCAGATGCGCAGCCGCTCGTGCGCCGAGGGCATCGGGAAATCGACGATGAAGCGGAAGCGGCGCAGAAAGGCGGGATCGATCGCATGGCGCAGATTGGTGGTGACGATGGTGAAGCCCTCGAACGCCTCTATCCGCTGCAGCAGGTCGCCGACCTCGGCGTTGATGTGGCGATCCACCGCCTGGCCGACGGTGCCGCGCGCGCCCCAGATCGCATCGCCTTCGTTCCACACCATCACCGCGCCGCTGCGCTCGGCGAGATCGAATGCGGCGGCGATGTTCTTCGATGTCTCGCCGACGAACTTGCTGATCAGCTGCGACAGGTCGATCGCCAGCACGCGCAGGTCCAGCGCATGGGCAAGCACTTCGGCGGACATCGTCTTGCCGGTGCCGCTCGGCCCCGCGAACAGCGCCGCGACGCCGCGCCCGCGCCCGCCGAAGCCGGTCGCGAAGCCCCAGTCGTCGAACACCCGGCCGGCATGGCGGACATGCGATTCAAGCCGGTGGAGCGCACCTTCGACCGATGGCGGCAGCACCAGTTCGTCCCAGCGCCGGGCAGGCTCGACCAGGCTGGCGCCGGGCAGGCCGCGCGCGGGTTCGGCGCGGGCGGCGAGATGCCACAGCAAGGTGCCGGCCGCCTCCCCCGCCGCATCGAGCCGCGCACCGTGCGTGGCGACCAGCGCATCGATCGTCGCACCGTCGAGCCGGAACTGGCGCGCGACGCGTTCGACCGCGCCGCCGAGCCGCACGACGCGATCGGGCCCAAGCGCCTGCGCCCAGCGCCTGCAGCGATCGGGCGGCGGCGCGGCGAGCGGGTGCAGCGCGCGCAGGCCGGTCGCCGCGCCTTCGAGGCTGAGGATGATCACGTGGCCGGCGATCCGCGCGGCGAACCCCAGCGCGAGCGCGGGCGGAACCCCGCCGGCATCGAGCAGCAGCGCGGCGCGGTTGAGCGCGGCGTCGCGGCTCCAGGCGCGGGCCAGGCCATCGCGCGCCTCGGCATCGGCGGGCAGTTCGGCCGCGCGGACCAGCCAGGGCTGGAGACCCAGCGCGGCGAGCCCGGCAGCGAGCGCTGCCGGCTCTTCGTTGCCGGCCTGGACGAGCGGCGGCAGCGCGCCGCTTCGTTCGCGCAGCCGGGCCGCGAGCGCACCGACCAGTTCGGGCTCGGCGAGCCCTGCGACCACCGGTACCGGCGCGACATAGGGCGTACAGCGCGGATCGGCGGCGGCGAGCCCGAGCAGCCAGTCCTGAATCGCGGTGGGCAGCCGCAGTCGGGCACCCAGGTCGCCGCCCGGCGCCTCGACCAGGTGGAACCGACGCAATCGGGCCTGTGCCGAGAGCTGATCGAGCCGCAGATCGGGCAGCAGGCTGCGCGCCAGCCAGAGCGGAACGCCGCCCGCCCCGCCCGCTGCCTCGAGCGCCCGCGCACCGGGTTCGGACATCGCGGCGACGGCGAGCAGCAGCACCAAGGCGAGTTCGCCATCCGAAAGCGCGAAGGCATCCGCCAGCCGGCGTTCGGGCGCGTCGTCGGGGGCGGCGCGCACGGCCGCGACGCTCGCCGCGAGGCAGGTGCCGCCGCCGGTCGCATCGAGCGCGGCGAGCAGTTCGGCTTCGGCCTGGGCGAGCAGCGGCCAGCTCATGGCAATGGCTTGACCGTCTCGGCCCGATTGTCGGCCGGCACGTCCTTGCGCGGCCGGGAATCGGGCCAGAGGCCGACCCGCAGCTTGTCGACGCCGATCGCCGCCGGGAACGTCTCCTCGACGTCGAGGAAGACCGTCGTGACGGTGAAATAAGCGCTCGGCCTGAGCGGAGACTGCAGCGCCGACCACAGCTTGGTCGACATGTCGACGTCGATCGGCGACTGGGCGATCGACAGGCTTTCGAGCTGGTGTACGGGATCGGCGAGCGGCGCCTTGGGCACCAGGTCGAGGACGGTGACGGGCGGCGTCGTGGCCGAGACTCCCCCGAGCAGCGCGGTGATCATCGCGCGCGGCACGATCGCATTGCGGGTGAGCGCACTGATCGCCACGCCGAGCAGCGTCTCGCGCTCGAGCGAGGCGCCGGCGGCAGCGACGAGATAGGACAGATCGAGCGCGACCGGCGCGGGGCCGCGGCGCGTGCCGTCGCTGCCGATGTGCGGCTCGTACATGTTGCGCCAGGCCGGATTGGGCGTGACGTGATGGAGGAAGAGGTGGAGCGCCGCGCCCTCGGCGGGCGGCGGCGCACCGACGGCGGGCGCGGCGGCAACGCGCTGGGGCGGCGGCACGGTGGAGACGGTCGGCGCGGTGAGGTCCGCCCCATAGGCGATCGCCAGCCGCTTCTCGATCAGCAGCTTGAGCACCAGCGTCGTGGCGGGGATGGCGAGCGCCTCGCTCATCGCGTCCGTCGGGCGAGATAGGTGTTGAGGTCCACCGGCGGGGTGCGGCGCGCGGGCAATGCGGCGGCGGGTGCCGGCGCGGTGGGCGGATCGATGCGGATCTCGATACGGTCGATATGGATGTGCAGCGGTTCGGGCGGCGGTACCGGGTGCGATGGCATGGAAGCGGTCAGGTCTGGCGCTTCGGCGGGACGCGCGGTTGCCTCGACCACCGGTGCCACCGGCGAGGGGGCGGCCAGCGGCACGGGCGCGACCGGCGGCTGCGCGACGAACGGCGCCGCTGCGGCTGCCGGCGGTTCCGCGGCCGATGTCGGCGCCGCGGGCTCGGGCGCTGGCGCGCGCGCCATCTCGATGCGGTGGACGACCGGCGCGGGCATCGGCGGGAGCGGCGGCGAAGCGGCAGGCTGGGCCGATACCGGTGGCGCTGGATCGGACGTCGCGGGGAGCGGCGCAACCGGCGCCGGCGGGGGTGTCATCGCAATTGGTGACGCGGGGGCGGTGGGCACGCGCGGCGCCGGTTCGGATGCTGTCGGCGGCGGCGGTGCGACGACCAACCGCTCGATCCTCACCTCGCGCGAAGGCGGCGCTGGGGACGATGCACTCGGCGGGACGGTGGCTGGCAGCGGCTCGACGACCTCGAGGCCCCCGGGATCGGCTTCCCCTTCGAAGCGGCTGCGGGTGCGCGGCACGGCATCGCCGGCGCCGCCGCGGCGCACGCGCTCGGCGGCGGTCCAGAACCCGCTCACAGCGCACCGCCGCGCGCAGCGATCATCGTCACATAGCGGCGGCGGCGCTCGGCCGGGAGCGCGACGATCGCCGCCTCGCTCCAGCCATAGGCCGCGGCGATCATATCGATCTCGCGCAGCAGCCGCGCCGCACAGCGATCGAGCGCCTGGGCGACGAACGCTGCGATATCGACCGCAGCCCGATAAGCCGTTCCGCATGCCGAACAGACGAGATCGAACACCGGATTGGCGACGGGATCGAGCGCGTCGAGCGCATCTCCGGCCTGGGCGATGGCGTCGGGCGCCAGCGCTGCCGCACCCGCGCAGCAGCGCTCGACCAGGGGACGCGGATCGTCGCCGAGCAGATCGTCCATCCGCGGCACCCGAAAGCGCAGCGCGCCGAGCTGCGCCGCGGCATCGGCGGGCGGCGGAGGCAGTGCGAGCAGGGCGGCGCCGGGCAGTGCGAACGCGTCGACGGTGCCGCACGAAGGACAGGTCGCCACCGCCTCGAGCGGGCCGCCGCCGAACCGGGCGTGGAGCCGCAGCAGCCGCTGGTTGCGCATGCCGAGCGTATCCCGGCCGAGCGCGTCACCGTCCCCGGGCGCCAGCGCGCGGAGCAACCGATCGAGCCGCGGATGCGGCGGGCCGCCGATGCGCCAGCCGCCGAGAAGGATCTGCAAGTCCATGGCGACGGCGCCTCAACTCAGGGTTCGGAGAAGCTCGGCTCGCTGGGCTCGACGACGTCATAGTCGCGCTCCCAGCCTTCGTTTTCCAGCTTGAGCTTGGCGATCGCGACGGCATTGGCATTGGCGTCGAGATCGGGAAGCGCCTGATATTCGGAAACCCAGCAGCGATAGAGTCGATAGACCAGCGCGACCTGGCCGGCTTCGTTGAGCAGTTCGAGGATGATGTCCTTGCGGAAATCGGCGAGCGACACTTCGCCGCCCAGGCCCGAGCCCCAGTTCCACACCTTGTTCGCCCAGCGCTCGAAATCGAGATCATGGGTCACGCCGCGTTCGAGCGTGATAGCGTCGTATTCGGTGCGGCCGGGCCCCTTGTAGCTGGTCGACGGATCGCCGCCCGAGCGATGCTTCACCGCTTCGGTGGTGCGCTTGAGCGTCGATACCTTCGAAACCCCGGCGACGTACCGCCCGTCCCATTTCACGCGGAACTTGAAGTTCTTGTACGGGTCGAGCCGATTGGCGTTGACCGAGAACTGTGCCATTGCGCCCTCCCCTTCACATCGCCGGCTGCACGATCTGGCGCAGGCTGACGACGACGAACTCGGCCGGTTTCAGCGGCGCGAACCCGATAACGATGTTGACGATGCCCTTGTCGATGTCGGTCGGCGTGGTCGTCGTCGAATCGCACTTCACAAAATAGGCATCGCGGTTCGACACGCCCTTGAACGCGCCCTGACGGAACAGGCCCTGCATGAAGGCGGTGACGCTGATCCGCAGCTGCGACCACAGCTCCTCGCCGTTCGGCTTGTGGACCGCCCAGCGCAACCCTTCGGACAGGCTGCGCAGGATGTAGTTGCTGGTCCGCCGGACCGGGATATACTTCCAGTCGCTCGCCATCGCATCGGCACCGTCGGTGGTACGCGAGCCAAAGCCGACCGTGCCGAACACCGGGAACTGGCGGATGCAGTTGAGCCCGATCGGATTGAGCAGGCCGTGCTCGTCGTCGGAGAGCAGCAGTGACGGGCCATACACACCGTTCAGCGACGCATCGGTGCCGGCAGGCGCCTGCCACACGCCCACCTCGCCATCGATCCGCGCCATCATCCCGGCGATCGCGCCCGAGGGCGGATGCGCACGGATCGAACCGCGGACCAGCGGATCGTCGACCCGGATGTTGGGGAACCAGGCCCCGGCATGGCTCGACTGGAACGGGAATTTGAGCGCTTTCCACGCCAACGCGGCGCTGGCATCGGTGGCATCGGGCGGCGGATCGACGATCAGGAAGGCAAATTTGCGATCGCAGACCTGTGCCGCCGCCGCATAGATGGCGCCAGTGTTCGCATAGAAGGGCGCCTTGGGATCGGTCGCCTGCGGGCGGGCGAGCTCGGGCAGGCACAGCGTGTTGAAGAAGGGATCGCGCGTGCCCAGCGCCTGGACCGCGGCGAGCAGGTCGGCCGGCAAGGGCTGGCCGGTGGCATCGCCTTCGGCACCGGCCTGCTGCGTACCCACGACGAAATCGGCCGGATAGGCGGCGCCGAGCGCATAACGCGACGGGGCCACCTTCTGCCCGAAGGCGGCGTCGGTGAAATCCTTGAGCCAGCTCTTCTCGCCACCGGCCGGCGCCGGGTTCGGCTCGGCGAGGCGGATCGCGGCGTCGTAAATCCGGCGATCATAGGTGCCGGGTCCCGGCGCGCTGACGCGGAAGCGGGCATAGGTGCCGCCGTCGTGCAGCGTCGCCTCGATCTCGAGCCCGTTCATCCGCGCGAGCGGCTTGGGGTCGAGCGCGCTCGCATCGGCGCGGATCGCACCGTTGAGCGCGGCAATGGTGCGCGCGAGCAGCTCGAGCTTCGAGCCCGGCCGCTTCTCGCCTGCTGCGAACACAAGGACATTGGCGATGGTGAAGCCCTGCGCCGCATCGAACGCGCCCGCCGCCGTCAGCACATCGATCTGGAGCGAGACGCGGCAATCCTTGGCGAAGACAGCACCGGGGTTCGTGATGTCGGGCAGCTTGACGATCGTGCCGGTCGCGGCCGGGGCCGCCGCGCCGGCGCCATCGAGGGTGAGCGAAACCAGTTTCGAGCCGGTGTCGGGATCGTTGATCACCTTGTCCGCCGCGCGGCCCCCGGCGCTGGAGGTGGTGAGGCTGCCAAACCGCTCGCCGAGCCCGCTGGTGCGGTTGGTGAGGGTGAGGTTGAAGTCGGTCGGCGGGGTCGAGAGATCGAGCGCGAAGCCGAAGCTGTCGACATCGATCATCAGATCGTTGCCGGAAGCTCCCCTGGACAGCGCCGTGAGCGTGACTACGCGTCCGGCCGACCCGTTGATCTTGTAGCCCCCGGTCGCGGCGCGCGCATTGTTCGGGGGCACGCGGATGAAATAAGCCTCGCCGCCGCCATTGGCGTAGAAATGCAGCACCGAATAGCTGGTGAGACTGTTCTGGCTGAGTCCGCCATAGAGCCTCTCGAAGTCGGCAAAGCTGGCGATGCGCTGCGGCCGAAGATCGATCCCGGTCGCGGCCGGTCCAACGAACAGCGTGACCGATGTCGGCGCACCGACGATGGTCTTCACGCCGCTGTCGAGCTCGCGCGTATAGACGCCTGGCGCAGTCAGTTGCATCCGCCGATCCTCCCTCAGTCGGGCGCACCTATACTCGCTCGCGCCTTACGCATGGCTCAAGACAGCCTTCGCCGCTCGAACTGTTCGGCGAAGCACTTCTCGGACCAATATCAGTATCTGTATTTTCTGATTCGCTGACTATAAACTCTCGCCTCAATAGGATTGAGTCAAGTCAATTCAGGAAAGCGTCCGATTCGCAGCATTTTTATCGCATTTGACTCGGCAAAGACGGGCAACTCTCTAGGCTTCGCTCCTGCACGCACCAATTTTCTCCGCACAGGCGCCACCGAAATTATCAGGAAAGCCTGCAGCATTTGGGATCAACTTTGATCCTGAACCATTTGATTCCGGCGACTTTAGCATCACGCCCGGCACTTCGGCGGTCCACGCGCGTGCCCGGCGCCGCCGCTGCCGTCCCCGACGGCGCCCCTGTCCTTATTTCCCAATTGCCCCTTGCGGTTCGGGTACCAATCCCGACATTGTGCAGTGCAGCATCAAAAGATCGCTGTATTGTCAGGGCGTTCGCCGTGGCCAGGAGTATGCCGCATGCGAAACATCAACGACACGATCGGGCGCCTTTCCGCGATGCGGGGCGCCGCTTTGCCGGGAAGCCACGCCGCCTCCGACCGCCTGCAGGATCTGCCCCCGTTCGGCAGCAATCCAGGCGCGTTGCGGGCGCGCAGTTACGTCCCCGAACATCTGGCGGACAACGCCCCACTCGTCGTGGTGCTGCACGGCTGCACCCAGACGGCTGCGGGCTATGATCACGGATCGGGCTGGTCGCACCTCGCCGACGCGCACGGTTTCGCCCTGCTCTATCCGGAGCAGCAGCGGGCCAACAACGCCAACCTCTGCTTCAACTGGTTCCATTCCGAAGATATCCGCCGCGACGCTGGCGAAGCGCTGTCGATCCGCCAGATGATCGCGGCGATGGTGGCGGCGCATGGCATCGATCCGGACCGCATCTACGTGACCGGCCTTTCGGCGGGCGGCGCGATGACATCGGTGATGCTCGCGACCTATCCGGAGGTTTTCGCCGGTGGCGCGGTGATCGCCGGCCTTCCCTACGACACCGCCCATTCGGTGCCTGAGGCCTTCGACCGTATGCGCGCGCATGGCGGCCCGCCGGCGGCGGCGCTCGGCGACCTCGTCGCCAAGGCCTCGCCGCACGACGGACCCTGGCCGATCCTGTCGGTATGGCACGGCACCGCCGACGCGACGGTCCACGCCGCCAATGCCACGCTGGTCGTCGAGCAATGGCGCGCGCTGCACGGGGCCCCGCGCGAGGCTGCGCAGGTCGAGCAAGGCGCCGGGCATCAGCGCACCGTCTGGCACGACGGCAAGGGCCGCGCGGTAATCGAGGAATATCGGATCAACGGCCTGGGCCATGGCACGCCGCTTGCCACCGCGGGTGCGGAAGCGTGCGGTGCCGCCGGCCCGTTCATGCTGGAAGCGGGCGTTTCCTCGACGCGACGCATCGCCCAGTTCTGGAACATTGCGGAGGCGGGAGCGATGCACGACGCCCGTCCCGCCGAAACGACGCCTTCGAACCTGGTCCCTGCCACCGAACGGCGCCGCCCGGCCAGCTCGCTTCCGCCACGGGCGGACGCATCGGGAGGCCGGGGTCCCGCGACCGACCGGATCGGACGCGTAATCGAGGACGCGCTTCGTGCCGCCGGGCTGATGCGCTAAATCATCCGCGCGGCGGGCCGGCGGGGCCGGCACGCAGGGCGAGGAAAAGCGCCCTGCGTCGATCGTCGGCACTGGATCATTTCGTCGGGATGCCGGCAACGCCGCAGCTGCCTGGAGCGCCGCCACGAAGGAGTCGAAGAGCGTGGCAGCTTCCGGGTGATCGCGTAAAAGGCCCTGGCGGCCAGAGCCATGGGCCTCTTTCCGCGCGCAGTTTCAGCGCATCATGCCCAGTCGGCATGCCCGCGATCGGGGGTTTCGCTCAGCGCGAGAAACTTGCCCGTCGGTGGCTCGATGGGCGCCGCACTCTGCGCTTCGGCGAGGGCCCGCGCCCGCAGCCTGCGGTCTTCGCGGATGTCGGCAGCCTGACCTTCCTTGGCCCAGGCCGCAGCGGCGGCGCTGGCGATCCGCCGAACATTATCGAGCGTGGTGGTGGAGGCAAGCGCATTGTGACGCGCCTCCTGGGCGCGGCAAAGGTCGGATGAGGGCTGCATGGACGGCCTTTCAAGAAGAGGAACGAGTATCAGCCTCTTTTCAAAGGTTGCACCAGCGGCGTTCCCTTCAGCGAGGGCGTGGAAGCATTCTGCTTCGGCGGCTCCGGCTTCTTCGGCTTGCGCGTCTCGCGATTGCCGCGTTGCTGACCTTTGGCCATATTTCTAGTTCCTCAAAAGCGGGGGTAAAAAAGGCATTGGGTGCATGTCCGATGGTGCCGACGGCTGCTTGCGCCGGAACGTCGGCAGCCGAAGCGGAACGGGGCTCAAGGCGGAGGATCGGCATGACAGCTCCGCATCAGAGCGGGAGCATGCACAACTCTCAGTCGCTGCCAGGCTCGACAGGGGACGGCGCGATAGTAACTATATGGGGATCCGGGCGCCGTGGCGCCAGCCCTGGGGCCGAGATTGCCCCGGATGCAGGGCATGTAGCGCTTCCGACCTGTCAACGCAGACCAGCAATATTGCGGAGAGCTACGGCTGGGAGGGAGATATGCACGTGCAACAGGGCGCGGGATTGGGTGCCACTGGCCACCCCAATGCGCCAGCCGCCCCCACCGCTATTCCCAGCCATATTGCCGAAAAGGTGGCGGCGATCACGGTACTAGCGCTCCCGGGCGACATCTCGGCGGACGAGCGTGACGACGTCGAGTTCCCCCGCCTCGGCATGCACGATCTGGGCAAGCGCAGGGACATCCAGGATCGTCAGCCGCGGCCGCTGCTGCTCGACGATGTGCTTGCTCGCTAGATAGCGCAATTCGCGGGTGACTGCCTCGCGGTGGGTGCCGATCCGCGCGGCGAGTTCAGCATGGGTCGGCGCCCTCTGGATGATGCAACTGGGGCCGTCGCAGCCCGCGTCGATACACAGGCGCAGCAGTTCGCAATGCAGCCGCGTTCGCACCGCGAGCACGTTGAGCTCGAATACCTTTTCCGTCAGCGATCGAACCTGCCGGGCGAGATGGCGCGCGATCCACAAGCCGGCGCCGGGAACCTCGTCCAGGGCCTCGCGAAATTGCTGGCCCGGGCACACGGCAAGCTCCGCCGAAGTGATCGCCGTAATCGCAGCGGACCGCGGTCCTTCGTCGATCGCCGCGATCTCGCCGAACAGCGTGCCGGGGCCGATCGTCCGGATGATCACCTCGCGACCGGTATGCGATAGCAGCGAGACCTGCGCGGTGCCATCGAGCAGGAAATACACCTCGGTGGAGAGCGAGCCCAAGCCGACGATATTCTGGCCCGGCCGAGCCCGCACGATACGCGCGCGGGCTTGCAGCCGTGCGCTCAGCGCCGGCGGCAGCAGCGCATCGAGCGGATGCTTGGCACCGGCACTGCTCAAGGGCGCCATGCCTGGCTTCCCGCCGCCGCATTGTGCGAAAAGTCACATGCGGGGTGTGCAGCGCCGCGCTGCGCGGGGGGAATCCGCAGCGCATATATATGTTGACCGGCTCGCAAGGTCTCCCAACTTTCCTTCGAAGAATCGAGATAATCGGGAACAGGCTGCAACTGCGATCGCATGACGATCGAGTATCCGCGTGCGCAGCCTCCCACATAATTATTCTTGGTACAAGCTGGCGAGCCGAGCAGGTTTGCAAGACGTCTTACCGCAATGGGGCGAATAGTGTACCGTGCCGGCGCCGTCCCTGCCTGCCGCAATTGGCGGGTATCTTCGCGAGCCGCCGACAAGGCGTCGCACCGAAGCGCTGACGCAGTCGCGTAGTTCCACCGTACGCACGCGTATGCAGATCAGGGGCATGGACATGAATGAAATGTCGACAAGCGCGAAGAACATGATCCCGGCGCCGGTTGGGGACCAGCGGGGCAGCAGGGACCGGACGATCCTGGCCCAATGGCAGCGCGCCAATCGCCACGGTCGCGTGATCCGAACGCTAGCCCGCATCAACCTCCGAGCAATGGATCGGCAGGTGGGTCTTGCGAAGCGCGCGCAGCACGGCAAGCAGCACGGCTGCGTCGAGGCGACTTTCCGCATCCGCGACGATCTTCCGCCCGACCTGCGATGTGGCTTCTTCGCGACCGCTGGCGAACACCGGGCGCTGATCCGGTTTTCTAACGGCTTCAAAGAAGATGACCGCAAGGCAGATCCGCACGGCATGGCAGTGAAGGTGCTGGGCGCAGCGACGCACGACGCCGCGCCGCCGGGTGCCCCGTTCGTCCAGGATTTCGTCCTGGCCGATCACGAGACCTTCCCCTCGGGCGAACCGAGGGCGCTTGTCCCGCTCAACCAGTTACTCAGCGGACGCGGATGGACATGGTTCGCGGCGGTGCTGCGGCTCTGCGTTTTCCACCCCAGGACCCTGTCGCGCAGCTTCGCCTCGCTCAAAAAGCCCTCGTCGCTGCTCGACATCAGCTATTTCAGCGCCATCCCCTACCAACTGGGCGCTCACGCCGTGAAGTATGTCGTGGCCCCGCATGCGCGTGAAGACACGAGGGCTGGCGCTCGCGGGCCCGATGGACTGCGCGAGGACCTGGAGGAGACGCTGCGGGGAGGACCCGAGGTGATCTTTGATTTTGGCGTGGACGTCCGCGTCGATGCGGAAACGCAGCCGATCGAGGACCCGAGCACGCCATGGTCGGCCGCACCAGGGTCGCGGCGCGTCTGGCTCGCGCAGATCGTCATCCCCGCGCAGGATGTCGCCCGTGGCAGCGGGTTCGCCGAAAATCTCGCTTTCTCGCCTTGGCACGCGCAGCCTGGGCACGAGCCTCTCGGCCAGCTCGCCGAGGCGCGCCGCGAGATCTATCGCGAGTTGGCGCGCCACCGGCATGCGCGTAACGGGATCGATCCCGTCGGCGCGGCGGGCGCGCCCGATGCCTATGCCGACGGGCGACCGCGACGCTTCAGTGCGCCCTATTGGTGCGCACCGCAGCTGACGTTGCTCGAGCGGCTGGGCGGCGCCTGGAAAGTGCCGTTGGCTGCGATCGCAGTGCGGTTCCCGCGATTTGCGTCGCTGATGACCAGCATCGGCCCGATTCAGCGAGCGAGCAACTGGTGGACGATCGATTTCCTGGCCAGCAAAACCGCGCACCGGCCGCTGCCGCTATCGCTCTGGACGCCCGATCCAGACCCGCAGCCGGACGCGCCGCTGCCGCCATATCGTCCATACGTCGCGTGGAGCGGGCTCGTCGACCGCTCCTTCACTGGACGGCATCTGCCGCCGATCGGCGAAGCGGAGGAACGGGCACGGCCCGACGCCAAGCAAATCGAGCCGCTATTCCTGCAAGAAGGCACGCCGATACAGAGCGACCGCACCAGCGTGCTGTTCTGCTTCTTCGCGCAGTGGCTGACCGACAGCTTCCTGCGCACCCATCCCACCGACAAGCGCCGCAACACCTCGACTCAGGAACTCGATCTCTGCCAAATCTACGGCCTTGGCGAGGAAGCAACGCGCCTGTTGCGGACCGGCAAGGGCGGCCGGCTTAAATCACGCGAAACCGACGTCGGAGAGCTTCCCCCGCTGCTGGTCGACCAGACCACGCTGGAGGTGAAGCCGGAGTTTCGGCGAATCGCGTTCGACCCGATCCATGCGACCAGCTTCTCGGAGTTGGAGCCGCCGCACGGAATGGCCGGCGAATTGCGCGCGTTTATGAAGGGCAAGGGGTTCCCGCCCTGGGCGGCCGACGACCGACGCTGGCGTCTTTTCTATGCAGGCGGGCTGGAACGTGGAAATTCCACGCTTTTCTATTCGGCGTTCAACACGCTCTTCCTGCGCGAGCATAACCGTCTCGCCGGCGAGTTGCAGAAGCGATACGCCATCGGAGACGATGACTGGCTGTTCGAGACGGCACGCAACATCAACATCGTCAAGTATCTGAAAATAATCGTCGAGGATTACATCAACCATATCATCGGGAAGAATTTCAAGATCCGGCTTGCGCAGGGACGCGCCGATCGCCGCACCTGGTATCGCGCCAATCGGATTACGCTGGAATTCAACCTGCTATATCGCTGGCACGCGCTTGTTCCGGCTAAGCTCGACATCGGCAACAGGCAGCTCACGCACGAGCAGTTCCGGTTCGATAACGCGCTGATCGAGGCGCACGGGATAGAAGGACTGTTCGACGCCGCGTCCCACCAACCGGCCCACCGCCTCCAGCTGGGCAATACGCCCCGCTTCCTTCTCGAGGCGGACATGGCCTCGTTGAATTTTGCGCGCCAGTTCCGCGTTGCCGGGTTCAACGCATATCGCACCCGCTGGGGTTTGAAACCCTATCGCAGCCTCGTCGAGCTGACGGGAGACGAAGCGCTCGCGAAGCAGCTGGCGGAGGCCTATCGCACATCCGACGTCGACAGGGTCGAACTGCCCGTAGGTCTCTTGGCCGAAACGCGTGGAGAAGACAGTGCCGCGGTCCTGCCGCCGCTGCTGCGCCAGATGGTCGCATCTGATGCTTTCTCGCACGCGCTTACCAACCCATTGCTCGCTGCCAACGTCTATGGGCCGGACGCGTTCAGCCCGTTTGGCATGGAGGAGATCGAGCGCTTCGGCCGCGAAGCACCAGGGCCGCTCGGTGCCGAACGCGGCCTCGCATCGCTCCGTCAGCTCGTGCGGGACAATTGCGGGCCGGGCGAAACCGCGGGTCTCGCCAGCTTCGATCTCCATCGAGGTGTTTAGTCCCAACCCGCACGAGCACCCGTCGCCCATCCGTCGTGGCAAATGGCGTACGGATACCGATCATGCTACGATGCGGCTTCCGTGCGAGGGGACAGGCAGCGTGGCGGATACCGCGCTTCAGCAACGAGAGCATGTCCGCCGGGATCCGGCCGCCGCCAAACGCGCCCGCCGTCGATATCTGACGATCCTCTTCTCGGATCTATCCGGCTCTACGCGCCTGGCGGGCATGATGGAGACCGAGGACTATGCCGAGCTGCTCGCCCGGCTATGCGACACCTATCAGGAGATCATCCCGCGGTTTGGCGGCACGGTGGTGCAGATCAGCGGCGACGGGCTGCTCGCGATCTTCGGCCACCCCGACACCAGCGAGGACGACGGGCGCACCGCAGTGATGGCCGCGCTGGCGCTCCACGAACGCGTGCGGCTTCTGTTCGGCGAAGTCGCTGCGCCCGCGCCCGTGCGCCTGCATACCGGCCTGCATGCCGGCCTGGTGCTGCTGCACGAAGGCGACATGGTGCGCGGGCGCTTCGAATTGCACGGCGGGGCGACCAACATCGCTTCCAGGCTCGCCGCGGCTGCGCAGCCGGACGAGATCCTCGTCTCCCACACCACGCTGGGACCCGACCGCTCGATGTTCCGGACCAGTGCGCTGCGTGTGTTGACGCTGCGCGGGACCGACAAGCCGATCCTGGTATTCAACGTTCACGGCCATGATCCCCAGGCTAGCCATGCAGCGACGCGCGGGGTGCAGGGCCGGAAGCCCTTTATTGGGCGCGACCAGGAACTGCGTCATCTCGCATCGATGGTGCGACATGCGGCGTCGGGCGAGCCGCGCTTCGTTTCGGTCTTCGGTCCCCCCGGCGTCGGGAAAACCCGAATCGTCAGCCACCTGCTCGATCGGGTGGGCTGCGCGTTCCAGGTCCATCGCGGCGATTGCGGCGCACATCCGGAGGCGGAGCCGCTCCAGCCGTTTTTACAGATCCTGCGCGCCGCGCTCGGCTGCGCTTCGACGGAACCGGGGAAACAGGCAAGTTCGGCGGAGCGAGCGCTCGCCGCATTGGGCCCTGCGCTTGAGCCGCATGCTGGGGTGTTACTGCAGTTGCTCGCCTCGGAGACAGGGGCCGGGCTCGCGCGCTCGGCCATCTCTGCGGCGTACAAGGCGCTGAT
>Ga0307412_10000141_pt1 | contig 51794 bp, 44 predicted proteins | sample DK1Cmetagenome_3_FD_203823 | JGI IMG/M metagenome (GOLD analysis project Ga0307412, IMG submission 203823) | Maize rhizosphere microbial communities from greenhouse at UC Davis, California, United States - DK15-C-1 | ecosystem: Host-associated > Plants > Roots > Rhizosphere > Soil | place: USA...
AGTCCATCAGTTGCCTTGGATCTATGACAACGCTGACGTGGTGGCCTCACATCGCGGGCACACCTCACGTTGTCCAAAAAACAGGGAGACCATTTTGGCGAGCGAAACAACTTCACCTCCCAACGACAAACGCGCCACGACGCCCTATGCCGCTACTACGTTCGGCTTTAACTCAAGACAGAATCCCTCCACACCGATTTCTGCCGCCTGCGCCTCCACATCTCTGCTCCGGACCGCAGCAAGAACACTTGAGGAACCCACAACGGGTGATAGGGCTTCAGGACCTGGCTCGGGCCTGCCGTTAGGCTCTGCGTGACACTACGACGAGCGGCCAAGTACCCGATGAAGGAATGGAGCCTACTGATTGGCGCCCCCGTCGAGATAACGAGATGGGGCACCCTGGTCCGTGCCGGCATTGTGGAAGACGCAATGCCAGACTCCAGTGTTCTCTGGGTAGCCGCAGATGGCATACAAGGACGTGAGCTATTTTCGGCAGCTGATAACTACAAGGTGTGGATTGAACCGCGTCTACTCGATGGGAACATGCGCTACCGGATGACCGACGAACAACTACACCGGCAGTTTCACAAACGGGACTAGATTCGACTCCAGGAAATGCGCCAAATGAAACGCCGATGGCGGATTTCCGTCAGACTTGCTGCCCGTGACAGGGATGTTCGTGACGGCGACGGCACCCCCCAACTCCGAAAATCAGCCAGCACTTCTCAATATTGAGTCCCGCAGGTTGGGCAACTGCGGGATTGAAGGGCCCTGAAGCTCAGTAGATGCGGGCAGCTCCTGGTCGAGTGCCTGCGGAGGTGTTGCCAGCGGCCGGGAAAGAAGCGACGAGAGTTCTTCGGGGAGTAAAGCCTGTTCCCAGGACAAGGCCGGTGATGGTCCGTCCCGAGGCCCTAGAGACATGTACCTGGGTCAGGGCTGCCTCATTGACCCTCTGCCAATTAGCGCTGCCCGGTTCGCCGAAGAGCTCTCCCAGCTTCGAAAAGTCCACATTATCTAGACCAGATCTCACGGTCACATAAACACCAGAAAGGATTACAGCCCGTGCCACCAACAATGAAGCTGCAATTATGGGAACTGCGAGCCGAGTTCGCTCTGCGCCTCGCCACACTCTACGGAAACGAAGTACCAGCGTATAACACGCTTGTCGACGTCTCCCATGAAGTCAACGAGGACTTTATCCGCGCAAACGGCCACGACGCGGAGAGGTTCGGCAGCATTTCACGTGTCACAGCTGAACGGCACGGGGTTCGGTATGTATCCTGTCGGGTTCTATGACCTCCGTGATGCTTCAACGAGCTCGGTTCCGGTTGTCTCCACAGCGTTCAGGCCCATCGGCGCCGACGAACTGGCGAAGAACCCGTTCCGTGTGTTCACTTCCATGCTGGCCCATGACGACCGCCGGTTCTTCGACGAGGAAACGGAAAAGCAACTCGAAGCCTTCATCGGAGCGCGCATCCTGTTCAGCGTCGAACTACTTCAGCTTGCTGATAAGGCAAGCGCTCAGCAGGAGCTCGAGGAGGTAGAAGCGTTCCGGCTCCTGGATCTGGCCACGGCCGCCTTCGAGCTTTCTACCGAACCGGTAGACCACGACTGGTACTTCAAGCTCGAACGAATCTCCGCTGTCGCCGCCGATATCGGAGGAGTTCCTTCCACCCACATTAATCACCTCACCCCGCGAGTCTTGGACATAGACGATCTTTATGCACGGATGGAGGCCCGGGGAATTGCCATGATCGACGAGATTCAGGGGCCACCGAAATGGGAGGGGCCCGACGTGTTGCTGCGGCAAACCTCTTTCCGTGCGCTGACCGAGGAACGGCTGTTCCGGCACCCAGGCAGTGAAGTTCGTCCTGGTTCACTTCGAGTCCGGTTTGGTGAGGTGGAGCAACGCGGCATTGCACTGACGGAGCGCGGCAGGGGCCTCTACGACCGGATGGTGGCGGAGGTCGACAACTGGCTGGCCGCCTCCCCCGATGGAACTACCCGCGTCGAAATAGCCAAACAAGTCTGGCGGCAGCACCTGCCTGACACAGAAACGGGACTGGCCGTTCAGGGACTGGCCTACTTCACCTTCCGAGTACCCGAGGAAACGCTGGCCCCGGAGAAGGACAGCGCTTCGTTGGAGGAACTTATCTAGGCGGGGGCCTTGATTGCGGAACCGATCGTCTACGAGGATTTCCTCCCGCGTTCGGCTGCAGGAATCTTCCAATCTAATCTGACTGACGATGGCAAACGCGATGACGAGCAGTTGGGGACCCCTTACGACATTTTTCGGCTGTCGGAGGTCCTCGGCCGCAGGATTCATGACCCGAATGAACTGTACAAAGCGCAACAGACTGCCTCGATCGCGGCCGCTGAACAGGCCCTCGGGCTCTCCATCACGAATCTACCCTTCTAGGTATGTCAATCGAAAGGCAACATGCCCACGGGTTTGACGATGCCGCGCAAGGCTGGCGCGTCCTCGGTCTGCATACTGCCGAACCCAATGCCCGCGACCGGGTGCGGCGCCTCGAGGAACTCCGACAGCGATACAACTGGCGCGGAGGCCTTGCTGCTCAGATCCAATACCCCCGTCGCCAGTCGGCGTCATCAGCGGCTAACGAGCAGGTCCGGGCGCCCGACGAATCCATCTGCCTCAACAGCCAGTAAAAGCAGCATCGGAAGAAGGCCTAAAGGCACCTCCCGGAATTGCGACGTGCAGGTCAAAGGCTGTCAGAGCTGTTCGAAAGCTCGGTGCCTAGATAATTCCGCCGTCCCGTCCCATCCACGCCGGATGGTCCCGATATTCCTTTTGAAGCAGACCCTCACCATCGCCATGGAAGCCGATAATGGATATTTGTCAGCGATGGTCGAAAAGTGAGCCGTTTTGTGGGTTGAAAATTGAGCCACTTTGACGCTGGTTATTCTGCCGTATTTTCTGGTCTTGTCGAGGGCAGGGAGTCGACTTGGGTGTGTTTGAGGCGGTAGCTGGAGCCTTTGAGGGTGATGACTTCGGCGTGGTGGACGATGCGGTCGATCATGGCTGATGCGACTACCTGGTCTCCGAATACGTCGCCCCAGCGTGCGAACGGGAGGTTCGAGGTCAGGATCAGCGAGGCGTGCTCGTAGCGGGATGAGACCAGTTGGAAGAACAGGTTCGCGGCGTCCTGCTCGAAGGGGATGTAGCCGACTTCGTCGACGATGATCAGTCCGTAGCGACGTAGCTTCACCAGTTCCTGGGGCAGTCTTCCGTTCTGGTGTGCGGCCTGAAGCCGGGCGACCCAGTCGATGGCGGTGGCGAAGAGGACCCGGTGTCCGAGCTGGGTGGCCCGTAAGCCCAGGCCGGTGGCGAGGTGGGTTTTGCCGGTGCCGGGTGGTCCGAGCAGGACGATGTTGGATGCTTCGGTGAGGAACGCGCCGGTGGCAAGGTGTGCGATGGTGTCGCGTTTGAGGCCGGGTTGGTGATCGAAGTTGAAGTCCTCGAGTGACTTCCGGGCGGGGAATCCGGCGGCCCGGGCCCTGATTTCGGCGCCGGAGGCTTCCCTTGCTGCGACTTCCCGGGACAGGACAGCGGCGAGGTATTCCTCGTGGGTCCAGCCGCTTTCGCGGGCCTGGTCGGCGAGTCGGGTTGCGGTTTCGCGGATCCGGGGTGCTTTCATCGCCCGGGAGTAGTACTCGATCTGCCCTGTGGTTTCTTTGGCTTCGGGCATCAGGCGACCTGCCCGTCATCCAGGACGACGCCGAAGGCCCGGTCGTAGTCAGCGAGATCCCTCAGCCCGGGTGTTTCGTTAACTGGCGAGGGTGTCTGGAAGGCTTTCCGCAGTGCCCTTGCCGCCTCGACGTGGCCAGGGTCGGTGATTGTTTGCTTTGTGGCCCAGGACCGGGTGTGAGTCCCGACGATTCTGCCGTCCAGGCTGATCGTAACAGTTTCCAGGTCGGCGGTGACGTCTACGAACCGGCCGATGGCCTGCGGGTGGACTGAGTAGTCGTTGGATCCCATCCGGACGTAGTAGTCCCTCGGCAGCCGAACCCTTGCAGTGAAGCCGGTGACCGGCGGAACCGGCGGCAGCCCCAACATGGCCGCCTTGTCCACGGCGAGCAGGTCTGCCGGGCGGGCGCCAGTCCGTCTGACGAGCCGGGTGTTGGCCTTCGGCAGCCACTGGCCGAGCTGGGTGTTGAAGTCTTCCGGTGAAGTGAATGCCCGGCCCGGAAGGAAGGACGTCTCCAGAAACTGGTTGGCCCGCTCGACCACGCCTTTGCTTTCCGGGTCGTAGGGTTTGACCTGCACGATCCGGGTGGCCAAGACCCCGGCGAATGCCGCGACTCCGGCGGCGTAGCTGTTCCGGCGGCCGATGCCGGTTTCGTTGTCCCAGATCAGCCGCCTCGGAACAGCGCCCAAGTCACCGAGCAGCTGCCACATTCCGGCCAGCAGGTCTCCGGTCATCCGTGACGGGATCATCCTGGCCATGATGAACCGTGAATGTGAGGAGACCATCACCAGCACCGGCAACACCCTGGCCTTGCCCGCCCCGACAGGTATCCGGATCTCCGGGAACCAGAGATCGCACTGCACCTGATCTCCGGGGTCGTAAGTGATCCGGTCGGCAGGATCAGCCGGGGCATACTCCGGCCGGATCCTGGCCACGTTCTCCCGAAACCACGCCGGGGACCCTGACCAGCCGACCCGCTCAGCCAACACCGTCGCCGGCATCCGCGGGTTCTCCTGCAACAGGGCACGAATCGCCGGCTCGACCGCCTTGATCCCGGAGTCCTGCGGCGCCCGCACATACGCTGGCGGACCGTCTGAACTGACCGCTTTCGCGACCGTGTTCCTGGAGATCCCCAACCGCGCCGCTATCGACCTCATCGACTCACCCTCGGCAAGATGCAACCGCCGAATAAGCGCCCAATCCTCCACTGTGATCACCCACCCAATCGTTTGAAACGGGTGGCTCAGTTTTCAACCGTCACAATGGCTCAGTTTTCGGCCGTCACCGACAATATTCGGTCAGGTAGCCATCGGGTCTAGGAGGGTCCGATACGCACTGGCCCCCAAACGTCGGCGTCCGACTAGGGCGAGATTCCGTTTTACTGACAGCCGCACCATGGTGTTTCAGACCTCACCCTGACGGTCCGGAGGGGAGGAAACCCGAGGGCAATGAAGCGGGGATCATCAAAATAGTCCAAAGTATGGGGGCCTGATGGAAATCTCTCGGGATACGGGCTCGGGATGTCACGCCTTGCCGCTCCACGGCACCTACGAAAAGTCCTGAACTCTTGCCGACTGACGCATCCTCTCTGGTCAGACGTCCCCGACGTCAGGTTAGGGTGTAGGCCAAATCTTGCGATTAGACATGCCGGGCCTCAAGTGAGGTCCGTTCTTTAGAACGGGGGTCGTCGCCTCCATGAGCCACAATGGCCCTTATCGGCGAGGGGCGGATCAATCCCGTCCACTGCGGGCTCCACCACGCAGTGCGCCATAAGTGGTTCAAGTTCGAGCAGCGTTTGCCTAACGCGTGTGGTCAGGGCTGGCTGTCGATCCCTCAATTTCGGGGTCGGACAGGCCATCGTCATCTGGGGTCTCGGCCTCCCAGGTTTTCCGGGCCGCGGCTACGAGGCGCCAATAGGCGTCCACTGCCTCGACAACGTCGAGGTCTTCCCGGTAGCGCCGCTGCACCTGGAGCCCGTCCTGCACGGCCACGCCGAGGGCCGCGATCATTTCCGGACTAACCCCGACACGGGGATCCACTGTAGCTTCGGCAGCGGGATCCCTGGTCTGAAGCTGGGCGGTGCGGTAGTGCTGTGTGAAATAGCCGTGCGCCGGGTGGTCCTGGGAGATCGCTTCAGCGGACAGGATGATGAAGAGCGAAGTGAGCCCTTCGTTGTCGGCGGAGTGGCGGGCGACTTCGCGCGATCGTGCGGCCAGGTCCTCCGCGTGAACGGTGGATAAATGTTCAGCTACCGATGCGTCACGCAGGTTCAACACTTCGACAAGGAGTTCCTCTTTGTCAGCGAAGTGGTACAGGACCGCCGGCTGGGTCAGGTGCACCCGCTTCGCGAGCTCCCGCATCGACGAGTGGTTATAACCGGACTCAGCGAACAGGTCGGCGGCGGCGGCGATAATTTCCTGGCGGCGCTTGACGCCCTTGCGGTAAGGCCCGCGAGCACCATTTTGGTCGGACATGATCCAAGCGTATCGGGTACGCCCACCAAAAGAAACGAATACTTGTCACGTGAAAAGTAATCAGATACTGTTATGCACACCACACCGCCACGGCCGCTGCCGGGATCTTGAACCGGCCAGGACGGCTTCAGTTCACGAAGCCGACGCATTTCAGGTAGAGCAGCCAAGCACAAGCACGTCGTTGACGGATTCGTGGCATCGCACATGACAAAGGAGTGAAAATGCGGTCTATCAAAAAGGCCCTGGCCCTGCTCGCAGTGGTCCCCTTGGCAGCACTCACGGCCGGCTGTGGCGCCGGCGGCGGAAGCGCCGAGGAGAGTGGAAAGGTCACCCTCAAGATCTCGACGTTCAGTGAATGGGGATACAACGACCTCCTGAAGGAGTACCAGGAGCTCCACCCCGACATCACAATCGAGAACAACCGCTTCGCCACCAGTGATGAAGCCAAAGAACAGTTCCAGACCGCCCTGGGTGCAGGGTCAGGCCTTGCGGACGTCGTCGGCGTCGAGGGAGGCTGGATGCCGCAGGTCATGCAGTACGCAGACAACTTCACAGATCTTTCTTCGCCGGAAGTCAAGGACCGCTGGAACGACTGGACCGCGAAGATGGCCACCGCTGAAGACGGCCGCCTGATCGGATACGCCACCGACATCGGACCCCAGTCCATCGCATACCGGGCCGACCTGTTCAAAGCCGCAGGCCTGCCGAGCGACCGCGAGTCCGTTGCCGAACTCTTCGGAGGTAACGACGCCACCTGGGACGACTTCTTCGCAGTTGGCGAGAAGTTCAAGGCCGCAGGCACGGGCACGGCGTTTTACGACGCATCAGCCTCCATTGCCACCAGCTGGGGTGACCAGTATGAGGCCCTGTGGGAAGACCCCAAGACGGGGGCCACGATCGCAGGTGACAGCAAGGACCTCCGAAACATATACGACAAGGTGGTGTCGCACGATGATCTCTCCGCGCACCTTGAACGATGGACCGAGGACTGGGTGAGCGCCTTCCAAAAAGACAGCTTCGCCGTCATGACCGCGCCGTCGTGGATGCTCGGCGTCATCAAGGGCAACGCGGCCGGAGTCACCGGCTGGGACATCGCCAACGTCTTTCCCGGCGGAGGCGTCAACAGCGGCGGCTCCTACCTGACGGTTCCGAATCAGTCCAAACATCCTGAGGAAGCCAAGGCTCTTGCTGCATGGTTGACCGCGCCGGAGCAGCAGCTCAAGGCCTTCCAGGCGACGGGCAACTTCCCGAGCCAGGTTCAGGCACAGAAGAGCCCTGAACTGCAGTCGGTGACGGATCCCTTCTTCAATAACGCGCCGGTGGGCCAGATCCTCACCGACCGGGCCGCACTCATCGACGTCATTCCTCACGTTGGAAAGAACCACGCTGCGATCACCGGGGCATTCAACAAGGCCATCAACCGCGTCTCGGTAGACCGGTCCCACTCGGCCGATGAGTCCTGGGAGCTGTTCAAGGCCGATCTGGGCACGCTCGACTAAGTCATGAATCTCGTGCCCCAGGGGGCGCGCAGCAAGCGCGCCCCCTTCTATTACGGAAGGAAGAGCGAGTGACCCTCTCCACAGCACCCGCGCAAACCAACCGGAACAACGACGCCCCACAACAGCGCTCTCCCTGGCGCGAGCGACTGGGCCGCTGGGACATGAAGGCATCACCCTATGCCTACATTTCCCCTTTCTTCATCCTCTTCGGCATCGTCGGCCTGTTCCCGCTCCTCTACACCGCCTATGTTTCGCTGCACGACTGGAGCCTCATCGGGGGCCAGGGCGACTTCGTCGGCATGGAGAACTTTGTGTTCGTCCTTGGCCAGCCGGTTTTCTGGGGCGCCCTGGGTAATACCATCAGCATCTTCCTGCTCTCCACGGTGCCCCAGATAACCATCGCACTGGTGCTGGCCAACCTCCTGAACGCGAACATCCGCGCGAAAACGTTCTGGCGGATGGGTGTGCTCCTGCCCTACGTCATTGCCCCGGTCGCCGTGACGCTCATCTTCTCCAGGATGTTCGCCGATCAGTCCGGCTTTATTAACTCCCTGATCGGCATGGTGGGCATCGAGCCGATCGGCTGGCACCGGGAAAGCCTGCCGGCGCACCTTGTGATTGCTTCGATGGTTAATTTCAGGTGGACCGGCTTTAACACTCTTGTCCTGCTGGCGGCCATGCAGGCGATCCCTAGGGACCTGTACGAAGCGGCGACCATCGATGGGGCCGGGCGGGCGAGGCAGTTCTTCTCCGTCACGATTCCTTCGGTGCGCCCAACGATTATCTTCGTCATGATCACCTCCACGATCGGTGGTCTGCAGATTTTCGACGAGCCGCGACTGTACGACATCCAAGGCCTCGGTGGTAACGCCGGGCAGTGGAAGACAATCACCTTGTACCTGTACGAGCTCGGCTGGAACCAGCAAAGGCTGGGCCGCGCCGCGGCCGTCGCCTGGCTCCTCTTCCTGCTCATCATCATGTTCGCCCTCGTCAGCAACTGGCTGTCGCGTCGAATCGCATCCGGTGATGATCCTGCAGCTGCTTCGACGCGCAAGAGCCGTGCCAAAAAGATACGTGCACAACGTGCCGGGGGCTCGATCTCATCGTCCCCCACCCCGCTCAACGACACACCCGGGAGCACCTCGTGATGACCACCCCGTCCACTCCATTCATCGAGCAGACCGCAGGCCGCGGAGCAGTCCGGGCGGCGCGGCGCCGCCAACAGGGCGGCGCCGAGGCGGGGGCACGGCCTGGCTGGCTGACCTACACGGTCCTCTCTGTCGTTGCACTAATCTCCCTGTTCCCGCTCTACTACACGTTCCTGCTTGCGTCCTCGACGGCGCCGGACATTTCGCAGAACCCCATTCCGTCGCTGGTTCCCGGGTCACACCTTCTGGAGAACCTTGGCCGGGTTTTCGAATCGGACATCAATCTTCCCCGGGCGGTGTGGAACTCCTTGTTCGTCTCGGTGGCGTCGGCCGTCGCCGTCGTGTTCATCTCAACCCTTGCCGGCTTCGCCTTCGCCAAACTCCGCTTCAAAGCACGCGGTGGCCTGTTGGCGTTTGTCGTAGCCACCATGGCCGTGCCGACCCAGCTGGGAGTCGTGCCCCTCTTCATCGTGATGCGCGAACTGGGCCTCACCGGAAGCCTGTGGGCCGTCATCATCCCCGGCGTCGCCTCCGCCTTCGGAGTTTTCTGGATGACCCAGTACCTTCAAACCGCACTGCCCTACGAACTCATCGAAGCCGCGCGCATCGACGGTGCATCGACGTTCCGCATCTTCCGGTCCATCGTCCTGCCCGCGGCCCGACCGGCAGCAGCGATGCTCGGACTGTTCACGTTCATCGGCGCCTGGACCAACTACTTCTGGCCCTCGATCGTACTCGGATCATCCAACCCAACCCTCCCAGTCGCGCTGCAACTGCTACAGACCGGCTTCTTCAAAGACATCTCGCTGATCATGACGGGCGTGCTCGTCTCGATCGTGCCGTTGCTCGTGCTGTTCTTCGTCCTGGGAAAGCAACTCGTATCCGGTGTGATGCAGGGAGCGATCAAGGGATAACGGCGCCTCCACGACCAAACAAAAGTCGAAGCGCCGTGCAGCCACAGTCCTGCTGCGACGCGGCAGGCGCAGTGCAGGTTCAGCTCCGACCGCTGACTGCCGACACAATGCAAGCCCGATTCTGAGATGAAACGTGCCCACGCACCATCCAAAAAAGGAAAACCACATGCCCCACACGTCAACCTCACCCTCGGTCCAGCTGTACAGCGTCCGGGACGCCATCACCGAGGACCTGCAGCAGGCAGTTGCCCGGCTGGCAGAGATCGGTTTCACAAAGGTGGAGCCGTACTCGTTCGTCGAACGCGCCGAAGAATTCGAGCGGGCGTTCAAAGCCTCTGGCGTGGCCGCACCGTCGGGACACGCTCCCGTCATCGACGCTGCCGACCCTGCCCGGGCCTTCGACGCAGCGAGCCAGCTCGGCATTGGAACAGTCATCGACCCGTTCGTTCCCAGCGAGCGTTGGCAGACAGCCGACGACGTCAAGAAGATCGCCGAGCGTGTAAATTTGCTGACCGAACAGGCCGCAGCACAAGGACTCCGCTTCGGCTACCACAACCACCAGTGGGAGTTCACGAACAAGGTAGACGGCCGCGCCGCCTTCGAACTGTTCGTCGACGAGCTTGACCCGGAAGTCCGCATCGAGCTGGACACATTCTGGGCGACGGTCGGCGGTGCTGATGTCCCCGCACTGCTCCGCTCGTTCGGTGAGCGCGTGCAGTTTATGCATATCAAGGATGGCAAGGCAGGCGGCGACATCGCTACTAGCCTGCCCAGCAGTGAGAGCGCCCTGGTAGTGCCGGAGGCACTGGCCGCGGCCTTCAAGAACCAAATGCCCGCCGGCCAGGGGGACGTCGATGTGAAGGCCATCCTCGCCGCCGCGCCCCAAGCACTGCGTGTAGTCGAATTCGACGACTATGCCGGTGACGTGTTCGACGGCATCGCTGAATCGTTTGCATGGCTGAAGGAGAACGACAAATGACCCGCACAACAACCGGCGCAGGGGCTGTCGGCGTCGGCGTCATCGGCGCCGGCGTCATCTCGGGCACCTATCTCGAGAACATGACATCGTTTCCCGATCTGAAGGTGCTCTTCGTCGCCGACATAGACCCTGACCGCGCCCGCGCCCAAGCCGAGGCCTATGGCATACCCTCCCACGGGACGGTCGATGAGCTGTTGGCGATCGACGACATCGAGATCGTTGTAAATCTCACCATCCCCGCCGTGCATACCCAGGTTGGCCACCAGATCATCGCCGCAGGCAAACATGTCTGGAGTGAGAAGCCTCTCGCCCTCGACCACGCCTCCGGCGCGGCACTCCTCGATGCAGCACACGCAGCCGGACTGCGCGTTGCCTGCGCGCCCGACACCGTCCTGGGCGCCGGAATCCAAACCGCGATGCGAGCCATAGCCCGCGGTGACATCGGCGAACCGCTGACAGCGACAACGATGTTCCACGTGCCCGGCCCTGAAGCCTGGCACCCGAACCCCGGATTTCTGTACGCCAACGGGGCCGGGCCACTGTTCGACATGGGCCCGTACTACATCACCACGCTCGTGCACGCCTTCGGTGCCGCCAGTAAAGTGAGCGCTGTATCGTCGAAATCGCTGGAAAAGCGCATCATTGCCAGCGGGCCCCTCGAGGGATCGGTTTTCCCCGTTGAAGTGCCCACCCACCACGCCGCGTTGATCAGCTTCGAAAGCGGCCAGTCGGCACAGTCCACGTTCAGCTTCCAGAACGCGCTTCCCCGGGCCGGCTTCGTGGAGATCAGCGGAACCGAGGGCACGCTGGTTTTGCCGGACCCGAACTACTTCGAGGGCGATTCAAGGTTGTGGCGCTTTGGCCACGAGGAGCCGACCACGATCGCTGCCGCCGGTTCAACCTATGGCCGCGGATCGGGCGTGCTGGACCTGGCCCGCAGCCTCCGCCAAGGCGGTGAGGTCCACGCCAACGGCAAGATCGCTGCGCACGTGCTCGACGTCCTGATCGCCGTGTCCGACGCAGCCGAATCCGGTACGGCAATTGACGTTGTATCCACCGTCGGGAAGCCAACGCCGTTGCCCGAAACATGGGATCCGGCCGCCGCCACGCTGTGACAGCGAGGTGCCGCCGCTGGCGGCGCCTCCCGCTCGCGCCAGTTCAGACAGCGGATCCCAATGGGGTACATGGGGTGTGACCTCCGTGGCGCCAGGCCCCGTCCGGAGACATCTACAAGAAGGAACAAAGTGACTGACATCGACCGGCTCGTCTCCCGCCTCGACCTGGACCAGAAAATCGGCCAGATTAACGGCATCGTGCCCATGGACCTCGTGGACCCCGCGAAGCTCAGGGCAGAAGACGGGGAACCTGCGGACCTCTCGAACGGGTTCCCCTACGACATCTCCCGGTTGCCGCTCGTACGGCCCCACGGCGTTGGCCACCTCTCCCTCGTGGGGCAACTGGACCCCGATCTCGGCAAGCTGCGCGAGGAAATCGCACGCTTTCAGGAGATCGCACGGGAGATAAACCCCTTCGGCATCGCAACGCTGGTCCACGCCGAGGGCGTCAACGGCCTGGTGCATCCGCAAGGTCATCAGTTCACGACCCCATGGGGACAGGCGGCCACCTGGGACCCGTCGCTGTCCCGCCTCGTCGGGGAGATTGCGGGTCAGCAGGCCAGGTCCGCGGGCATCCATCTCTACTTCTCACCCCTGTTCGACCTGGCCCGGGACATCCGCTGGGGCCGGGTGCACGAAACGTACGGGGAAGACCCCGAACTCGTCGCCCGGATGGGGATCGGATTCATCCAAGGGGTGCAAGGCAACGGGGACACGGGGATACTCGCCACCGGAAAGCACTTCCTTGGCTACGGACACTCGCTCGGCGCGCTCAATCAGGCGGCGACACAACTCGGCCGCCGGGAACTGGTCGACGTTCACGCCGAACCATTCCGGCGTGCGATCGCAACCGCAGGGCTCTCCCTCATCATGAACTCCTACAACGAAATCGATGGCATACCGGCGGCGGCAAACCACTGGCTGCTCACCGACCTTCTCCGTGGCGAACTGGGATTCGACGGCCTGGTGGTGAGCGACTACGGCGCTGTCACCATGCTCTGGAACACGTACCGCACTTCACCCACCCCCGGACACGCCGCCGCCGACGCCCTGGCCGCAGGTCTCGACGTCGAACTGCCCAGCGCGGCAATGACCAGCGGCCTGCGGGAGCTGATCGAAGACGGGACCGTTGAGGAGAAACTGCTCGACCGTGCAGTGGCGAGGGTCCTTGCCGTTAAGCAACGGCTCGGACTCATCCCGGAGTTCCGCTTCACAGCCCCCGCAACACCACCGTCTGCCCCAAGTTCTGAGGAAGCGGACAACGCCGCCAGTGCGGTGGCGAGCAGCGCCGTCACTCTTCTCGCGAACGACGGTGTTCTACCCTTGACTGCCGCCGGTTCGAAACTCATCGTGGTTGGTCCTGCCGCGGACGAGATCCGAATCCACTTCGGCTCCTATACTTCTGTCGCAGACAGCGAGATACCTGCCGCAATGGCACGGATTATCGCCGGCGAGGTACCCGGGGTGCAGGCCTCGCCCGAGGTGTTTCCGGACCTGTTTCAAACCCGGCTGCCCGACGTGGAACCGATATTCGAAGCAGCTGCCCGGCGGCTGCACCCGGACGCGCAGACTGTGCTGGAGGCAGTCCGCGTCCTCGATCCCGACGTGCAGTTTCACGATTTCGGGGATCTCGCTAAGGATACCTCCATCGACCAGGACGCATTGTCTGCGGCCGTCAGCGATGCGGACGTTGTCATCGCCGTTGTCGGCGAACGCACCAGCTGGGTCGGCAACCACACCGCAGGTGAGGGGCGGACGACCGCGGAGCCCACACTTCCCGGCAACCAGAATGCGCTCCTGAAGGCACTTCATGCAGTCGGCAAAAAGGTCATCACCGTGCTCGTGTCGGGACGCCCCCTGCTGCTCGAAGATGCACATAAAGCCTCCGCTGCAGTTGTCCTGGCACCGCTGTTGGGCCAGGTTGCAGGGGCGGCGATCGCAGATGTGCTGTTCGGACTCGCTGAGCCGGGCGGACGAAGCCCCTCCACCTTCCCCCGCCATGGGGGACAAATACCGATTTACCACGGTCACCCCATCGGCAGCGGCTACGATCATCCCACCCTGCCACGCCATGGCTACGTTGACCTGCCGGATAACACGCCTCTCTACCCGTTCGGTCACGGCCTGACTTACACTTCCTTCGACCTTCGGCTGGACGAGGCGCGGTTTGACGATGGCGAATTCCACGTCCGCGCCATTGTCCGCAACATCGGAGAGCGGGCCGGCAGCACCGTTGTCCAGCTGTATGCCCGTGACGAAGCCGGCACGGTCGTGCGGCCGGTCCGGCAACTTATGGACTTTGCCCGCGTTCACCTTGAACCGGGAGAGCTGGGGTCCACGGATTTCACCATCCCTCTCGAGCGTCTCGCCTACACCTGGACCGACGGCCGCCGCGGAGTCGAAAGCGGAACTGTGACGATGCTGCTTGGTCAGTCCAGTGCAGACATCTGTGCAGAGGCAACTGTCCAAGTTCCAGAACTGGTCCTCGGCTGAGCTGGCGATCCTGGTTACATAAGAGCCCTCCTCAAGTCCAATTCACCGCGCGCCCCTTCTCGAACAGAACGAAAGGCGAACTCCAAGGTTGAATGACGTGACAAGCGTTGCGGACCTTACCCCGGCTGCACGGCGTACGGACCCGAGGCTTACAGCCTGGCAACCGGCAGATGACTGGAGCATCCTGGCTGGCCTGGAAGTGGAGGTTCACCGCCGCGGACAAATTGTGGACGTGGGGGTAGTCGATTGTGTCACCGACGACGGAAACATCCTCTGGTTGCGGCAGAATGGTGCGCTTCAACGGCGGATCGTCGAGAAGACCCTCGACGTCCTCATTCGCCCTTGTTCTCCGCCATGGTCTTGAAGGCGACGCGTAAAACATGGGGTCAATAGCCTGGTATTTCATCGAACGACCGGCGGCCGTTGTAGGTGGTGAGACTTCCTGGGCGGCGGCCGTCAGCAACATTTTGGAGAAGTCATGCCAGGTACTGAATTCCATATTGCCTGAGACGAGTACACGGCAGTAGTCACCTCGCGCGGGGGCGCCCTGAGAGAGCTGCGCTACCGAGGCCGCGACCTCGTGGTCAGTTTCGGCCCGGAAGGCGGAGTTCCGGATTACCGGGGCGTCATAAGTGCGCCCTCACCCAACCGTCTCGCCGACGGAACGTACACCTATGGGGGCGGGCCTTCGCGGCTCCCCTTAACGAGCCGTCACGCCGCTCAGCCCTCCATGGCCTGCCAACTGACCAACTCTGGGAAGTCATATCCGCGGAAGACGGACTCTTGAAGCTAACTTGCAGCATCCAACCTGGACGTGCATACCCAAGTCAGCTAAACCGTTCGGTCACGTATTCCCTGACATCAGACGGCCTGCGTGGGACGGTGACGGCAGTCAACGTCGGTCACGCCGCCGCCTCAATCATGAGAGGTTGTGGTTTCTGAGGCGCGCAGAAAGTCAGTTACCGCTGAGACTCATGCTTCTGAGGAAAAACTGTTGCTTTGCAACAGCGTCAGAATTGGGCGAAGTTTCGATTTGTTGTCCAGTGCACATGACCTTCTCAGATCCCACCCTGACAGTGCTGGGGGAAGGGAGTCCGGTGAAGAGCTCGAGAGCAAGCAAAGCAGCAAAGATTCAGGATCTAAGGAGACTCCGCGTGGGTCAGTGGACAGCTATGTCTCATATCAGAATCAGGGCATGACTCGAAGAACGAACGAGGGCTCCACCCAATGGCCAAATCCTCCCCTGTCTGTCAGACGATCATGACGTCACGTTTTGGTGTTAGCCAACCCGAGAAAAAAACCGCACCAGAAGGGATGGCTTACACCTAAGACAACTTTCGAAATTCGCCAGTGAATGGCCTCCGCTCTGTCGTTCTCCTAGGAGGGCTCGCGCAGGTTTCCCGACCGAGAGCATCGGGGCCGCCCCTGGGTCTCCGCTGCTGAAGATTCCGTCTTCTTCGAGAAACCCCACAGGGGCGCCCCCTCCGCGTGAGCTTCCCACTCTCCCGGGTTGGTGCACCAATAGCTCGTGCCGGTGGTGGAGCAGGAACTCATGGCGATAATGAAGACCAAGCTAGGGGGAGACGGAAAGCTCGTCGATGTCGATGGCTTGTCGGGGTGCTGGTGCTTCTTCCGCGCAGGAAATACCATCGGTCACCTTTAAGAGCCGTCCCGTTTGAACTGGGCCATTTGGAAGAACTTGGCGTCGGTGCATTGTCTCCTCTTTCGTTAGAACGCGCGAAGGATGTCCTCAACGCGTTGTTTGGCATCGCCGAAGAGCATCTGGGAGTTGTCCCGGAAGAACAGGGGGTTCTGTACTCCGGCGTAGCCTGCGGCCATGGAGCGTTTGAAGACGACGACGTTTTCGGCTTCCCAGACTTTGAGGACGGGCATGCCGGCGATGGGGCTGCCCGGGTCTTCGGCCGCTGCGGGGTTGACGGTGTCGTTGGCGCCGATGACCAGGACCACGGAGGTGTCGCCGAGGTCGTCGTTGATTTCGTCCATTTCCATGACGATGTCGTAGGGGACTTTGGCTTCGGCGAGGAGGACGTTCATGTGCCCGGGTAGGCGGCCGGCAACTGGGTGGATGCCGAACCTGACGTTGACGCCCTTCTCGCGGAGCTGGTGGGCGAGTTCGGCGACGGGGTACTGGGCTTGGGCGACGGCCATGCCGTAGCCGGGGGTGATGACAACACTGGAGGCGTTGGCCAGCATTTCCGCGGTGGCTTCGGCTGTGATTTCACGGTGCTCGCCCTGGTCGGCGTCGCCGCCGGTGGCGGGCGCTGCGATGCCAAAGCCGCCGGCGATGACGGAGATGAAGGAACGGTTCATGGCCTTGCACATGATGTACGAGAGGTAGGCGCCGGAGGAGCCTACGAGGGCGCCGGTGATGATGAGCAGGTCGTTGTTGAGCAGGAAGCCTGCGGCGGCTGCGGCCCAGCCGGAGTAGCTGTTGAGCATGGAGACGACGACGGGCATGTCGCCGCCGCCGATGGATGCGACAAGGTGCCAGCCCAGCCCCAGGGCGAGGATGGTGACGACGACCAGGAGCCAGAGTTGGGAGTCGTTGACATACCAGACCGTCAGGGCGATGAACGCGGCCAGGGCGCCGAGGTTGATCCCGTTCTTGCCTGGCAGCATCAGCGGTGAAGATTTCATCCGGGCGGAAAGTTTCAGGAATGCCACGATGGAGCCGGTGAACGTGACGGCGCCGATGAACACGCCAATAAAGACCTCTGCGTGGTGGACGGCCATCAGGTCAGCGGACAGGGCCGGGGCTTCAAGGTGCCCGTTCCAGCCCACCAGGACGGCGGCGAGGCCCACGAAGCTGTGCAGCAGCGCGATGAGTTCGGGCATGCCGGTCATTTCCACGACCCGGGCCCGCCAGAGGCCGATGGCGCCGCCGACTACGACGGCGGCCAGGAGGAGGACCAGACCGGTGGCGCCATGCCCGGTACCCCAGGCACCCTGGACGGTCAGCCAGACGGTCGCGGCGAGGGCGATGACCATGCCGGTGATGCCGTAGATCACCCCGGCCCGGGCATTTTCGTGTTTGCTCAGACCGGCGAGGCTGAGGATGAACAGCAGGGCCGCAACAATGTATGCAGCTCCCGCAATAGTGTCGGCGGTCAGCGGACCGGAGACAGTGTCGGGCACGGTAAGGCTCCTCGTAAGTGGTGCTGCTGCTTCAGTGACGGCGTTCATCTACGTGCCCCGTCTGCGCGGGAGAACATGGCGAGCATGCGGCGGGTGACGGCGAAGCCGCCAAAGATGTTGATGCTGGCCAGCAGCACCGCGACGGCGGCGAGGACCTGCATCACCGGGTTTTCCGACGTGACCTGCAGCAGGGCGCCGACGACGATGATCCCCGAGATGGCGTTCGTTACCGACATCAACGGAGTATGCAGGGCGTGGTGAACCTTGCCGATCACGTAGAAACCGACCACGACCGAGAGCATCAATACCGTGAAGTGCTGCGGCAGCGGCGCCGGGGCAACCGCGCTGACCAGGAACAGTCCGGCGATGCCCGCGGCATAGAGCCCGGCCTTACCGGCCGTGCCCAGGCCCTGCTTTTTCTTCGGTGCCGTGCTTTCGGTAGCCGAGGTTGCGTCCGGCTTCACCACCGGTGCGGCGGAAACCTGGACTGGGGGCGGCGGCCAGGTCAGCTCCCCCTCCCGGACCACCGTTGCCGACCGCTGCACCACGTCATCAAAATCGATTCGGAGCTGGCCGTCCTTGTCCGGGGTCAGGAGCTTGAGCAGGTTCACCATGTTCGTCCCGTACAGCTGGGACGCCTGCGCCGGCAAACGCGCCGGAAGATCCGTGTACCCCAGGATCACCACACCGTTCTCCGTCACAATACGTTCCCCGGCAACCGAGCCTTCAACGTTCCCGCCCTGCCCCGCAGCCATGTCAACAATCACGCTGCCGGACTTCATCGCAGCCACGTCCTCAGCCGTCAACAGCTTCGGCGCAGGACGTCCCGGGATCAGGGCCGTGGTGATGATGATGTCCATATCCCGGGCCTGCTCCGAGTAAATTTCCGCAGCGCGGGCGTTATACGCCTCGGACGTTGCTTTTGCATACCCGTCGGAGGACTTCATCTCCTCTTCCACCTCAACCTTGAGGTAGGTCCCGCCGATTGACTTCACCTGATCCGCCACCTCAGGGCGTGGATCCGTTGCCCGGACAATCGCGCCCAGGCTCGACGCGGCGCCGATCGCCGCCAACCCAGCGACGCCGGCACCGGCCACCAGGACCTTCGCTGGTGGGACCTTGCCCGCCGCGGTGACCTGCCCGGTGAAGAACCTGCCGAACTCATGCGCGGCCTCAACCACGGCACGGTACCCGGCGATGTTCGCCATTGAACTCAGGACGTCCATGGACTGTGCCCGCGAGATCCGCGGCACCGCATCCAGTGCCAGCGCCGTGATCGGACGCGACGCCAAAGCCTTTACCAGCTCCGGGCGAAGGCCCGGGCTCAGCGAACCGATCAGCGTGGCACCAGGAGCCAGCCGGCCGATCTCCTCCTCAGTGGGCGGATTAACCCGCAACACAACGTCGCTGCCCCACGCATCGTCGGCGCCAACAATGAGGGCTCCGGCTTCGGCATAGGCGTCATCACGGAAAGACGCGGACTCTCCCGCGCCCTTCTCGACTACAACCTCATAACCCAACCCCAACAACTGCTTCACCGTGGTGGGCGTCGCCGCCACCCTCGTCTCGTGGCCCAACTCGGCCACGATCCCAATACGTGTCACTTGTCACTCTTTCTCTTGCATGTAATGTGCCCGTTTGTGTAGAGGCCGGTGTCGGCGTCCGGAAATTTTTGCTCTCCGCGGGAAGAAGGCGATGTCAGCAAGGTACCTCGAGGTGCAATTCATCGCAGGAATGCTCGCCGACGAGCCGAGTGGTGAAAATATCAGGGCCAGTGCGGCTTACCTCGACGTGATCCATCGTGGTCCTGGCGCGCATTGCAAGGTCCTGCACCATGACGTCAAGCGCAACGACAATAGTTGACCGGTCCCATATTTTTAGCGCTAGGAAATCTGTGCATTCGCAGTTCATGTCAGTTCTTTCACTAATGAAGAGCAGTGCCGGAACCGTTCTGAGTCCCGTGGCAACTTTCATAACTGAGGGCTCCGCGTACCGCTCTGGTGACCGGACGCGGAGCCAAGAGAAAGGCGCTCACCCGTTAACTGAGGGCGAGTGAGCGTCTCTCTTTGCAGTCAGCCCAGCTCCCGGCTTTCGGGTTTCCTGTTGCGAATGGATTGCTGAACCAACTGACATTTCGTTGCCTAGGCCCCAGCGAGTTCTTCCTCGGTGGCCTTTTCGCGTGTTTCGGTGAGGTAGCGGGCGTAGGCGGGCAGGGTGAGGAAGGACGGGAAGTCCTGGGCGAGGGTGACTTCCTCGAAGATGTCCCGTGCGTCCTCGAACCGGTCGCCGTCAAAGCGTTCCAGCCGGACGAATTCCTCGTCCAGGAGTTCCTCCACCCAGTGGTGGGTGATGATTTCGCCGTGGTCGGTGATGGCCCGGGCGTAGATCCACTGCCAGAGCTGGGAGCGGGAGATCTCGGCGGTGGCTGCGTCTTCCATGAGGTTGTGGATGGCTACCGCCCCGTTGCCGCGGAGCCAGGATTCGATGTAGCGGATGCCGACTTCGATGTTGTTCCGGATGCCCTGTTCGGTGATGGTGCCGTGCAGTGAGGCGATGTTGATCAGGGCGCGGTCGTCCGGGGTGACGTCCTCGCGGAGCTTCCCGAGCTGGTTCGGGCGTTCGCCGAGGACGCCGTCGAACACCTCGCGGCACACGGGCACCAGGTCGGGGTGGGCCACCCAGGAACCGTCAAAACCGTCGTTGGCCTCGCGGGTCTTGTCAGCACGGACCTTGTCGAAGGCGTTGGCGTTCGCTTCGGGGTCCTTGCGGTTCGGTACGGCCGCGGCCATGCCGCCGATGGCCATGGCGCCGCGCTTGTGGCAGGCCCGGACGAGCTGTTCGGTGTAGGCGCGCATGAAGGGTGCGGTCATGGTCACCTGGCCGCGGTCCGGGAGGACGAAGCGGGGGCCGCGGGTGCGGAAGTTCTTGATGATGGAGAAGATGTAGTCCCAGCGGCCGGCGTTCAGGCCGGCGGCGTGGTCGCGCAGTTCGTAGAGGATCTCTTCCATTTCGAACGCGGCGGTGATGGTCTCGATCAGCACGGTGGCGCGGATGGTGCCCTGGTCGATGCCGAGCAGGTCCTGGGCGAGGATGAAGATGTCGTTCCAGAGCCGGGCTTCGAGGTGGTTTTCGATCTTGGGCAGGTAGAAGTACGGTCCCTTGCCCTGGGCGAGGAGGCGGCGGGCGTTGTGGAAGAAGAACAGGCCGAAGTCCACGATGCCGCCGGCGATGGGTTCGCCGTCGATGAGCATGTGCTTTTCGGGCAGGTGCCAGCCGCGGGGGCGTACCACGATGGTGGGCAGGTCCCCGGCGGTGCGGAGTTTGTATTCCTTGCCTTCGTCGGTGGTGAAGTCGATCCGGCGTTCCAGGGCGTCGGTGAGGTTGAGCTGGCCCTTGATGACGTTGCGCCAGGTGGGGGTGGAGGAGTCTTCCATGTCCGCGAGCCAGACCTTGGCGCCGGAGTTCAGGGCGTTGATGGTCATCTTCTTGTCCACCGGCCCGGTGATCTCGACGCGGCGGTCCTCCAGGCCGGGTGCCGGGGGAGCGACGCGCCAGGACGGGTCGTTGCGGATGTGCTCGGTCTCCGGCAGGAACCGAGGGTCCGCGCCTGCCGCGATCTCTGCGCGACGGGTGCGGCGGGCCTGCAGCAGCTCCTGGCGCCGTACCGCTGTCGCGCGGTGCAGTTTCGCGACAAACTCCAGCGCGTCCGGAGTCAGGACCTCGTCCTGCCGGCACACGGCCTGAGCGGTAAGAGTTAGGCGGTTGGTGGTTGAAGCGTCAGTAAAGCTGTTCATGGGAGTTCTCCTTGAAAGGTCCAAGCTGGGTAGCGGTAGTGTCGTCTTGAGCCTCCAAACGACACCTACCGCTACTTACTGGGGGAAGCTGGTTAGTGGAACTGGCCTTCTTCGGTGGATCCCACGAGGGCGAGGGTGGACGCGTTCGGGTTGAGCGCGGTGGAGATGGTGTCGAAGTAGCCGGTGCCGACTTCGCGCTGGTGCTTGGTTGCGGTGTAGCCGCGGGTTTCGGAGGCGAATTCCTTTTCCTGGAGTTCGACGTAGGCGCTCATGCCTTCGCGGGCGTAGCCGTGGGCGAGGTCGAACATCGAGTAGTTCAGGGCGTGGAAGCCGGCCAGGGTGATGAACTGGAACGTGAAGCCCATGGCGCCGAGTTCGCGCTGGAACTTTGCGATGGTGGCGTCGTCCAGGTGCTTGCGCCAGTTGAACGAGGGGGAGCAGTTGTAGGAGAGCATCTGGTCCGGGTACTCGGCCTTGACGGCTTCGGCGAATTTGCGGGCCAGTTCCAGGTCCGGGGTGCCGGTTTCCATCCAGATGAGGTCGGAGTAGGGGGCGTAGGCCTTGGCGCGGGCGATGCAGGGTTCGATGCCGTTGCGGACCTTGTAGAAGCCCTCCGCGGTGCGCTCACCGGTGATGAATTCCTGGTCGCGTTCGTCGACGTCGGAGGTGATCAGGGTGGCTGCTTCGGCGTCGGTGCGGGCGATGACGACGGTGGGGGTGCCGGCGACGTCGGCTGCCAGGCGGGCGGCGTTCAGGGTGCGGACGTGCTGCTGGGTGGGGATGAGGACCTTGCCGCCGAGGTGGCCGCACTTCTTTTCCGAGGCGAGCTGGTCTTCCCAGTGCACGCCGGAGGCGCCGGCCTGGATCATGGACTTCATGAGTTCGTAGGCGTTCAGCGGGCCGCCGAAGCCGGCTTCGGCGTCGGCGACGATCGGGACCAGCCAGTCCTCGACGGACTGGATGCCTTCGGAGAATTCGATCTGGTCGGCGCGGAGCAGGGCGTTGTTGATGCGGCGGACCACGGTGGGGACCGAGTTGGCCGGGTAGAGGGACTGGTCCGGGTAGGTGTGGCCGGAGTTGTTCGCGTCCGCGGCGACCTGCCAGCCGGAGAGGTAGATGGCGCGGAGGCCGGCCTTGACCTGCTGCACGGCCTGGTTGCCGGTCAGTGCGCCCAGGGCGTTGGTGTAGCCGCCGGTCTTGTGCTCCTCGCTGAGCTGCTTCCACAGCTTCTCCGCGCCGCGGCGGGCCAGGGTGTGCTCTTCGGTGACGCGGCCGCGGAGGCGGACGACGTCGGAGCCTGAGTAGTCCCGGGTCACACCTTCCCAGCGGGGGTTGGCGGCCCACTCGAGCTCCAGTGCTGCGGCCTGCTCTTCGGGCGTCTGCTGGGTGGGCTCAAATGCTGCAGTCATCGTTGATCTCCTTGTTTGTGCTCCGTAGTTCCTGGCTGGCCGGGTGCTGCTTCCTTGCGATCCCGACCAGCCGGTCCGGTGCGGTGTGACTTTTCCGTGAACACCACTTTTCAGCAGTTTCAAGCACCCTGGTAGAGAAAAGTGCTGGAAATAAGTGCACTTCTTCACGTATTCTTCAGAAATGTCGCCTTCAAGCTGGAGCAGGGAAGTTTCACAGCCGCAGCCCTCGGGGTCCGCCGCCGAATTGGACGTCATCGCCTTGGGCCGCCGCGTGCGCCATCTGCGCAAGCAGGCCGGGCTGACGCTCGATGACCTGAGCGCCGCCGTCGGGACCGCGCCCAGCCAGCTGAGCCTGATTGAGAACGGCAAGCGGGAACCTAAACTGACGCTCCTGCAGCACCTGGCCGGGGCGCTCAATATCAGCATCGATCAGCTGCTGGGTGCCGAGCCGCCAAGCCGCCGTGCGGCCCTGGAAATCGAGCTGGAGCGGTACCAGCGCGGACCGCTCTATGAGTCGCTGAACCTGCCGAAAATCCGCATCAGTTCGCGGCTTCCGCTGGATGTCCTTGAGGCACAGGTGGGACTCCTGCACGAGTTGGAGCGCAAGATGAATGAGCAGGTGGCGACGCCGGAGGAGGCCCGTCGCGCGAATGGTGAACTGCGCGCCATGATGCGGGAGCGGGGCAACTACTTCCCGGAGTACGAGGTGGAGGCGCAGAAGGTCCTCAAGGAGGTGGGATACACCACCGGTCCGCTGAGCCAGCATGTCATTGCGGACATCGCCGCGCACCTTGGTTTCACCCTGCATCACGTGGGTGATCTGCCGCATTCCACCCGCTCCGTGACGGATTTGAAGAACCGCAGAATTTACCTGACCCAGAGCCAGCGGCAGGACCACGACCCCCGGTCTGTGCTGCTGCAGGCACTCGGCCACTACGTTTTGGGCCACGAAACGCCACGGAACTACGGTGACTTCCTGGCCCAGCGTGTGGCCACCAACTATTTCGCCGCCGCGCTGCTTCTTCCTGAGCAGGCAACCGTGGAATTTTTGCAAAAAGCCAAAGCGGCCAAGGAAATCGCCGTGGAGGACATCCGGGACGCGTTCGCCGTGTCCTATGAGACCGCGGCGCACCGTTTCACCAATCTGGCCACCCGGCACCTGGGTATCACCACGCATTTCCAGAAGACCCACCAGAGCGGAATCATTTACAAGGCGTATGAGAACGACGGCGTGAACTTCCCCCAGGACCACACCGGCGCCATCGAGGGACAGCCGTCCTGCAAGGCCTGGACGTCCCGGGCCGTGTTTGATGTTCCGGACAAGTTCAGTGCTTACAGCCAGTACACGGACACGCCGTCCGGCACGTACTGGTGCACCGCGCGCACGGAGCGTTCCGCCACCGGGCAGTTCTCTCTCAGCATCGGCGTTCCGTACCAGCACGTGAAGTGGTTCCGCGGCCGGGAAACCACCGCCCGGGCAACCTCCAACTGCCCGGACCCCACCTGCTGCAAGCGGCCGCCGGCGGAGCTGGCCGGTGCTTGGGCGGGAAACGCCTGGCCCTCCGCGCGCGCCCACTCGCACCTCCTCGCGGCGATGCCGCCCGGAGCTTTCCCCGGCGTGGACGAGACCGAGGTGTACAGCTTCCTCCAGGCCCACTCGGGAAACTGAGCCAAAGTCCTCTCAGACCATCCCACTTCAAATCCCGCCCCTTTGAAGCCGATTCACTCGCAAATCGAAATGATAGCGCGACAGAACCCCATGCACGCTGGAGGGCTGGATGCCCAGTAGATGGCCATCTGCTGGGTTCTCACCGGTGCTTCACGCGCACGGCGAGGATCCGCTGCTCACGAGGGTCCCAACCATCAAGCCACGCCGAGTGTCATCAACGTCCGTGGTCAATACACCTAGACAACGCCACAGGCATCAGGGTTGTGATGACGGGACCACGCCGATCAACAGACGGGCGTCCTCCTCGGCCCCTTCTACTACTGCGATAAATCTGCGCACCGCGACAGGGCTGACCTGGAACCAGAACGCGTCGGAAATGTCGTTCCCGGATGTACGACGACTGCAGGATCAGTTGTTGGATGCCGGTAGAGGTGGACTGATCAACCACCCTTGCTGCTCAGCTCTGCCTGAATTGAGCCCTTGGACAGCATTATCCGGACTTCGGATCGAAGGTAAGCCAGCAACGCCTCAGTAGAGCTGGGCTGCGGCGCCAGTGCTCAGGGTTTGGTTTGGAGTGCGGTGTTGGTTAGGGCGTGCGGGGGGCGCAGGAGCCCCGGCGTAAGGCCATCGGCAGGGTCGTTGCCAACCTGGATCAACTTGTTGTGGTGGTCCACGTGAACCACCAGGGCCTCGTAAGCCCTAGCCTCATTAGTGGTCATTTCGGCGTAGCTAATTAGGATGACAATATCGTTCTCCTGCACAAGATGCGCCGCCGGACCGTTAATGCCGATTACACCCGAGCCACGTTCACCGGCGATCGTGTAAGTCTCCAGGCGAGCGCCGTTGGTCACGTCTACGATAGCCACCAGCTCACCGGGGAGAATGTCAGCAGCATCTAGTAGGTCCAGGTCAACGGTGACCGACCCGACATAGTGCAGGTCCGCGTGCGTGACGGTGGCCCGGTGAATCTTGGACTTGAACATTGTTCGTTTCATAGGAAGCTCCAGTATTGGGCCTTACGCGGGGCAGCCGTCCACACCAAACAGGCATGAACGGCTACCCTGCAGGACTCGTTCAAAGTTTCTTGTCGTCGTTTTCGGACCATATCGCAGGAAGGAAGTGCGTGAAAACCTGGTTGCCGTCATGACGGAAAACCATCTGCCTTGAGGAGACGCCTTCCGCTGAGATCCATAGAAGCGAATTGTCTGGCGTAACCGTTTCTACGGTTCCTTTGCGGACCAATTTCCCGTCTTTCCAAATTTCTACACGCTGCCCGACAGCGCGGTGCCAGTCTGGTTGCAGGTGAAGGTCCATCGGTTTGCTCCTGGATGCACGCGGGTCAGAATTGAAGTAGGTGTACTGAGTCGTTTTGCGGGTCTGGGCGAGATGTCGTATCCGTTGCGGTGAGTTGATGATCTCGGTGCTCATCGACGCCTTGCCGCAGAAACTAAAAGTTAGGTCTGAGCAGCGCAAGGAGGTCTTCCAGATAGTACGAGCTGAGTAGCCGCAGGATTCATCTTCGGCCTGTTAGGCACCAACTGGCTAGGAGGCCTCAGGAAATCTGAGATCAGCATTATCGATGAGGCGAGTAGTGCCGACTCTTGCTGCGATCAGGAGTCGTGCATCCGTACCGCCTCTGTAGGGGGCGAGGTCAGCCGATCGTAGTTCCACGTAGTCGGGAACCACTTCTGGTTCCGCAGCTAATGCTTCGTGGGCGGCTTTCAGCGCAGCACGGGGTCCGTCCCCGGACGCTGCTGCTGCCGCTGCGAGGGCTTGGGAAAGAGTGAGAGCGGCGGTGCGCTGCTCAGTAGTGAGATAGCGATTGCGGGAGGACAAGGCCAACCCATCGGCGTCACGCCGAGTGGGCACGCCTACCACTTCCACACCCATGTTGAGGTCGGAAGACATCGATCGGACCAGGACCAATTGCTGGTAGTCCTTCTCGCCAAAGTAGATTCGGTCTGGCCTGACAATGTTTAGGAACTTTGCCACCACGGTGAGAACACCTGCGAAATGTCCCGGCCGGGTCCTACCTTCCAACTCGTCGCCGAGCGGTCCAGGGACGATGGTTACTACGCCTGCACCACCTGACGGGTACATCTCGTCCACGCTGGGTGCGAAAACGAGATCAGCGCCCGCCTCGTGGCTTTTAGCGACGTCAGCTTCCAGATCACGGGGATAGCGGGCAAAGTCTTCATGAGGCCCGAACTGCAGCGGGTTGACGAAGATCGACACCACCACGGAAGTCTGGCCGTCGCAGCCGGCTTGGCGTATTAGTTCCTGATGACCGCTGTGGAGGGCACCCATGGTCGTAACCAGCGCGACCGACCGGCCTGCAGCGCGCAGCCGGGCTACGGCGGCGGTGAGGGTAGAGGAACTCTCGTGAACGGTGATGTACCCCTCATTGGGTGATGGTTGCTGTTGCATTGGGTATTTCCTCAAGGTTGTCGCGTGTGTTCTCTTCGTGGCCTCAGCGTTGTCGGTGCGATCCCTATAGCCGTGGGGATCGGGCCGGGCGGGACATACTCGTCAGACTCATAGCCGGTGGGCAGGGGTCCTTTGATGGCGTCACTGGCTTTTCTGACGGCCGGGTGCTGTGCGGTGGACAGGCGGATGCCGCGACGCGCGTCATCCGCCTGGGCAAGAGTCCTGCGAAAGGCAGGCAGGGCAGCTGGTTAGCTGCCGGCGTTCTCTGCCGGACGAACCTCATCGGCCAGGGACCGAAGTCCAGGTCGTTCCTTTTCCTCCACGTAATCGTAGTAGTACCAGAACAATCCGTCCCGGGTGAGCCACGATGCTAGGCGGCCATCACGATGCCGAATCGCATGCAGTATTTCGTCATGATGCCGGATGGAAGCCAACATCTGTCCCCGGCTGTCTCCGGAGTCGATGATTCGTTGTTGGATAAGGTTAAGGACTGATTCACGGACGGCTTCCCCGGAAAGCTCCAGCAAAGGGTTGCCGCTTGCTCGTGCGACGATGCGGTGAAATTCGAAGTCGGCCGCACTGAAGTCTTCATAACCTAAGTCAATGCTCGCCCGCATGCGCGCGTTGGCCCGTTCCAGTTCCAGCAGTTCCGACTCGCTTCGATTCGCTGCGGCTAACACAACCGCAGCGCTCTCGATCAACATGCGGAACTGCAATAAGGAGGCGAAGCCGACAATGTCTCCGGAAGTGAGCCTCGTTAGTGATTTTTGTAATGCGTGAGAACTGGCAGGGAGGACCACCGGCCCGCGGCGGTCCCCGAGGCGCGATTTGATCAGATGGTTGCTTTCAAGCAATCGGAGGGCCTCCCTGACCGTTGGGCGGCTGACTCCATATTGCTCCACGAGTTCCCGCTCGCTCGGAAGACGGTCTCCGGGTTTCAACTCGCCCGACAATATGGCGCTCTCTACGCGGCCAGCGATCACTTGATAGGCGCGGTCGGGCTGCGATGGCTCGGTGTTCACGCTTCCGCGCCTTCCTTTCTTTCCACCTTGGGTCTCAGACCTCCCGGACTTGGAGCTCGGCCCTATGAGGTTGGGGGATCAAACCGGCCGTCCACTGCTGTCCATCCGCCGTCAACATACAGTACCGTTCCCGTCACGTAGCTGGACGCGTCAGAAGCCAGGTATACGACCGCGCCCGTTAGTTCGCTCGGCTGGGACCAACGCCCCAGGGCCCCTTTCGTGGCATATGCGTTGTACCATTCGGGGTTTGCCTTGATGGAATCGGTCAAGGGTGTGTCTACACATCCGGGCGCTACGGCATTCGCCCGGACGCCGGCCGTACCGAACTCTGCAGCCGCTGTCCGGAGCAGCTGCACCGTTGCTGCCTTGGTGGCGGCGTAGACGCCTTGTCCCGGCTCGACCACCAAATGGCGCACTGAAGAGAACCCGATGATGCTCCCCTTCTGCTGGCGGACCATGTTGGCGCCAAAGGCACGGATGAGGTCAAAGCTGGACCGGACATTGAGGTTCACGACGCGTTCGTACTCTTCAGAGGAGTAGTCGAGAAGTCTCTTGCGGACGTTGGTTGCCGCTGTGAAGAGCAGTGTTTCCACATCCGAGTGATCGGCAGCCGCGGCGAAGACGGCATCGGTATCGAGCACATCAAGTTCGTACGCTTGGGCGTGCCACCCTTCGTTCGCGATCAACTTTGCTGTGTGCTTAGCCGCCTCTAGGTCTCGATCGGCACAGATAACCTCGGCGCCATGGGCGGCCAAAGCAAGCGAGGATTCACGGCCGATGCCACTTCCTGCTCCCAGTACGAAGGACTTGCGGCCGTCAAGCCGAAAGAGGTTGCTGTAGTTCACTTTGCGATTCTCCTGTCAGGACGAATAACGGCCATGCGGGTTACCGTCAGTTCTTCCATTGCGAAGCGGGGGCCTTCGCGTCCTGTTCCTGAATCCTTGATCCCCCCATAGGGCATGGTGTCATTCCGGTAGCCGGGGACCTCGTTGACGATTACCCCGCCCACGTCGAGCCCGTCTATCGCTTGGTAGGCCTTGGTAAGTGAGGCTGTAAAAACGCTTGCTTGCAGCCCGTAGCGGGAGTTGTTGACGAGTTCTATGGCTGCATCGTAGTTGGCCACGGAGCGAATACACACAACTGGCCCGAAGATTTCCTCATCCCAAGCCTTGACGCCCGACGGGACGTCAACGAGGACGGTGGGCTCGAGAAGCCCGTCCTTAATTCCGCCGCCGAAGGCGATCTCGGCACCGTTGGTGACTGCTTCGTCAATCCATTCTGCTACCCGCTGGGTGGAGCCTTCATTGATTAGTTTGGCCACTCGAGTACGTTCATTTCTGGGGTCACCGATTACAAGCTCTCCCATTCGGTCAACTACCCGTTTGGAAAAATCCGTGATGATGCTTTCGTCAGCAACGATTCGTTGGATTGATATACATGCTTGCCCGTTGCCGTAGAAGCCCCCGCGGATGACGGCGTCAGCTGCTGCATCCAGATCAGCATCCGGTGCGACAATCAGTGCAGCATTGGATCCCAGTTCGAGTAGCACCTTGCGCGGGGCACAATCCCGCGCAATCTGGTGTCCGACAGCTGCAGAACCGGTGAAACTGACAGCTCCGATCCGGGTATCGCTGGTAAGGACGCTGCCGACTTCTGGGCCGCCGGTGATCATTTGAACAATGTCCACGGTGACATTCAGGGCTTCTGCGGACTGACGAATCAGGTGGACGAGCCATAAGGTCGACAAGGGTGTGTTGGGTGCCGGCTTGCAAATCACAGCGCATCCAGCGGCGATGCTCGGCGCGATCTTGTGGGTGGCCAGCAGAAGGGGATAGTTGAACCCGGCGATACCGATAACCAGGCCAATCGGCTTGCGTGTCCAGTATCCGATCATTCCTTCACCGCCGGCCTGGATGTCGAGTGGGACCGTCTCCCCATGAAGGGCGGAAATGGCCTCGGCGGCCGCGGCCCAGGTGAAAAGGGTGCGGCTTACTTCCGTTCGGCAATCCACAAGTGGCTTGCCCGTTTCTGTCACCAGGAGCTGTTCGAATTCGGAGCGGCGCTGCTCAAGGGCATCGCGAACATCCAGCAGCAGCTGACGGCGCGTGGCTGCAGGCAGCGCTGCGACCAGCGGCTGAGCGCTGAGGCCGGCATCGAGTGCTTTTCTGGCGTGGGCGGGTGTGCCGACCGGGGCTTGCGCCACTTCGGAGCCGTCGTAGGGAAACGAAATGGTGGACGTACCGACGCCGTCGGTAACCCATTTTCCGGCGATAGGTAGTCCATTGGGGTAAGGGGGTTTAAAAAGGCCCACTGCGCGGTCCACTCCTTCGGGTTTATTGGCAGCCACTGGTAAGGCCGGTAGCTCCTAACAGGATGCGTCAGTGAGCAGCCTCACGTCAAGCGCAGCACCTTGAAACCCGACTTCGTGCACAATAAAACCGCTTTGTCGCGGTAATTGTCGCTCTGAATCGTCGTCGACGTGGCAAGAACTGTTGACGTCAGTCGTGCATCTCGGGATACTGGTGCCTCTGGATCCAGACGCCAAAAACTCCTCGGATGAAGAAAAATCCGAGCAGGCCGCTTTCTTTTGCTGCTGCACCTCTCGTTGTCGGACACGGGGGCGGATCATAACCAAAAAGATGCGGTTCCGCGGCGACGGCAAGCTCCGGCCCAACTTTTACCCCACGAATTAGGACGCGATATTCTTGACTACTTACGACTTGGCCATAATTCATGGCGACGGCATCGGCCCGGAGGTCAACCGGGAGGCTGTAAAAGCGCTCCACGCCGCGGCCAACCGCTTCGGTTTTGATCTGCAGACGACAGAATATCCGCTGGGTGCACAGGTATATCTCGAGACGGGGACGCTGATCGAATCAGGCACCATGGACAGTCTCCGGGCCCACAACGCCATAATGTTTGGGGCCATGGGAGATCCTCGGGTAACCCCTGGAATCCTCGAACGGGGTTTGATCCTGAGGATGCGCCGCGAGCTTCGCCAACAGGTCAACCTTCGACCGGTTCGCCTCTACCCCGGAGTCCCTACCCCAATTAAAGATCTCGACCCAAGGCGTTGCGACTTCGTGGTCGTCCGTGAGAACACCGAGGGCATGTACGTTGGCGGGGGTTCGACAGTCCATGCCGGGACCAGGAACGCCGTAGCTCTGCAGGAATCGGTCAACACGGCCCAGGCCATCTCTGACGTCGTCGATTACGCCTTCCGGCTCGCACGGGCACGCCGCGGTAAGTTGACGCTCTGCCACAAGAAGAATGTCCTCGTCCACGCCGGCGAACTGTGGCAAAGCGTCGTTGACGAGCACGCTGCCCAATACGGTGACGTCGAAGTTGATTACGTCCATGCTGATGCAATGTGCCAACACATGCCGATGAACCCCGAGCGATTCGACGTCATCGTGACCGATAACCTTTTCGGCGACATCATTTCGGATCTAGGCGCCACCATCCAAGGAGGCCTCGGCGTTGCGGCCAGCGCCAACCTTAATTTGGATGGCACCGCACCCAGCATGTTTGAACCCGTCCACGGGTCTGCCCCTGATATTGCCGGAAAGGGATGGGCGAACCCTGCGGCAGCTGTACTCTCTGCCGCGCTGTGCCTGGCATCTCTAGGCGAAGGCAAGGCGGCGCTGGCTCTGGAGAACGCAGCGGCCTCGGTACTCGGTGAACTCCCGGCCTTGGCCGGAGCGGGCATGGGGGCCACGACCGTGCAGATCGGCGATCGGATTGCTGACCGTATCATGGACGAAACGGACATAAATTCCCAGATCGAAGAGACGTCCATCATGACTGCGATGGCCGCGATCTGACCCACTCTGTACAGCAGGCACCATCAAAAATTTGTGTGCCTGCTGTACAGATCCTTAAGAACCGATCCGACGGGTTAGCCATCAGGTCAGTCTGGTTCCTACTCCGCAACCCAGGGTGTTGTCAGTTAGGCCGGCGCTCGTAAATATCCTGCTGCGGACTCCCGGGGAGCGCCGCTGCGGAGCTGATGGATCGTTTTCTCGATATGGTCCCTGGCGAGGCGCTCGGCTGTGACCCCATCCGCCATTTCGATCGCGTCGACAATTGCTGTGTGCTCATCAATGGCGCGGAGCGCGCTGCTGGGCTCGATCATCGAAACGGGGGCAAATACCTGAGCCGTCATCCGAATAATGGAGGTCTGAGCGATTACAAACTCGTTGTTGGTCATTTGCGCGATCATTTCGTGTAAATCCACATTGAGCTTTGAATACCCCCGCGGGTTCCATGGCTCGACAGCCTTGCGCTGCGCAGCGATTACTTGCCTGAGGTCACGCAGTCGCGCAGCCGAGACGTTCGCCGCAGCTAATCGCGCCGCTAAGCCATCGATCACAGCCCGCAGCTCGTAGGCTGAGAGCAAAGTTTGCACATCACCTGAAATTACTCTGACTCCCCGGCGCGCGTCGGATCTGATCAGTCCTTCCTGTTCTAGCCGCCGCAGAGCTTCCCGCAGAGGCGTTCGGCTTACGCCCAATTCCTCGGATAGCTCCTCCTGCTTTAGCCAGGTCCCTGTCGGATACTGCTGCGAGTAAATCCGCTCGCGCAAAAGCACCGTGATCTCATCCACCAAAGGGACCTTGCGCCGAGCAGGAGCATCAACAGGGCCGTCAGCACGACCGCGTTGAATTGACTGTGAACCACCCACAACTCACAACCTTTCGTCAATTACAACCTTAGTCGAGCCAAGAAAAGCGTGCCGACTATGCATGAAGCCGGCCGATGCTCCGGCAACCAGTAACCCGGCGACCGCCGCACAGGCTACTTTGCTAGAACCCGCACGGCCACCTTGACTCACTGGCCTTACCTCTGGGATCCCCGGCATTTCATGTCCCGCACATGCAGTATTACATGAAAAGCAAGGGGATCACCGCGACTATTGACATGTCCTGCTTGCCACGGCACAGTGGAATGTGCATCCTGGAAATACTCGGGATCCAAAGTTGACGTGTTTCCTAGCATCAGGGCACTGACCCGAAACGCTGCACCGCTGAGAATGGAGGATCGCAGCGATGACACTCGGCAGAGAACCCCGGCCCTGATCCCACCCTCCCTGACACAGCCATGAGCGGGCTGATGGGCTGAACCACGCCCGCCAGCAACGAAAGAAGGTAACAGTGGCACTGATCACTGCCGCCGGGGTCCTCGACTGGACGCCGACACTCGACCGAAGCACCATGCGACCCATAACGCGGAGCCTCCAGAAAAACTCGCGCAAGTTCGAAGAGAACCCCAGTGCGTAGTCGTCACCAGCATTCAATCGGTCTGGTTGGGGCTGGCAAAGTCGGAATAGTTCTTGCCACGGCGTTGGTTCGCGCTGGCCACACTGTGGTTTCAGTCTGGGACCCGTCGCCAGCTGCCATAGACGGCGCGCGGGAAACACTGGGGGACTTCCAGGCGGCGTCAACGGTCGCTGAAGCTACCGCCGGCGCCGACCTGGTACTTCTCGCCGTGCCCGACGACGTACTGCAAGGCCTCGTCCAGACCTTGGCCGCGGAGGGGAATGACTGGCACGGCGTCAATGTCGTTCACGTCAGCGGAAGATACGGGGCCGCTGTGCTTAACCCCCTGAGCGAGCAAGGAGCCGCGGCGATAGCACTGCACCCCGCAATGGCTTTCAGCGGAGACCGGGACACCGAACTGAGCCGTATAACCGGTGCCCGCTTCGCCGTGACTGCCGGGGACCGGACAACTGCAGAGAACCTCGTCCGCGACATGGGCGGAATCCCCTTCAAGGTCGACGAATCAGACCGCGTCCTGTACCACGCGGCTATGACCCACGCCAGCAATCACTTGGTTACTCTGGTCGTTCAGTCATCGGCCATGCTAGCCAGCATCTCGATCAACGACACATCTGATGTGCTTCGCCCGGCGCTTGCGGCAGCCCTGGAAAACGCACTCGTGCGAGGCACCGCCGGAGCCACCGGGCCTGTGGTGCGTGGCGACATCGGAACGGTGGCTGAGCACATCCGTGCGCTTTCGGAACGAATGCCGGAAACCCTCCCCGTGTACCGGGTAATGTCCGAAGCCGCAGCGGACATTGCCCTAACCGCTGGACGAATCTCCGAGGACGTAAATCAGCGGATAAAGCAGGTGGTCGATGTGCCCTCCATAGGCGCCGAACCGCAGCATGCGAAGGTTAGGGCATAAATCTGTGGCGATTTCCCGCCAATCATCAGACCCCCGGCGGGCTCAACGCTGCCTGCAGGCTCTGCTGTTACCTTCTAGGCAAAACCAAGAGGAACTGGGATCGATCGCCAGACGGGTTGTCCTGGACACAAATTCGTTCAGCTCACATGTCGCAGGTCTGCCGTCATACCTCATTGCCCTGTGGACAAATATTAAGTTCACCGCTCGAAAGGGAAGCGACCCCCATCCTGCATCCCGGAGCAACGCCGGCCGGGCGCCCCACCACAAGGGCGACCGGCCACCCGAGTACCGAAAAACTATACACATAGGCGTTGGACACTTGCTCAGTCGTGTCGATCCCATCGACCCTGTGTCACCCCGGTCTCATTAGGTGGCCTGCGCGTCCGCTCGTCCTCCTTGGTTTCGTCGTGCAGGTGCCCCTGGGCGCCGCCGGGACAAAGACAGGGTGCCGTGCACGCTCGCCCCGCGATGGCCTTTCAGGGTTGCGGAAATGCTTCGATGGGGCCCATAGTTCAGGACGAGTCGTCCGGTGAGATCCTCATGACGCTTCCCTCCTCTTTCTGCCGCAGGACTCGATGCAGACTTGGCGACCGTGTCTGGTTCCGGACCACAACGACGTATGCCCATATAGTCTCTCGAATACGCCTAAGGTCGGCGAGCGGCGGACCGTCCCTCCGGCGCGCCCTTCCTAGCAAGGACCGCTTGCTGTCGTATGGCACCGATGCCAACCCCGCTGCCGTCGAGCAGTGCATGTGGCGGCCAAAGGGGCAGATTGAATGGAAATCAGGTGGCCGTCGAGGGCAGTTTTAATTGGCCGCTAACACCCGTAAGCCAAAACTGGGGTCCCCGCCGGAGCATAGCCGCAAACGGGCACTGTATAGACACACCCAACTGCTGTCAGGCCGCTAGAGCACCGAGGAACCTTCTGACTCCGTCGGCAATCCCCGGGTCCGATTTCGAAACCCTTGGAACGAGGCGTCACCGCCGCGTCAGCACCCCGCAGCCCCGTTCAGCTCACCGCGGCGTTGCCAACCCAAAGATGACTCGGCGATGGCACCTCTTTTGTGCTCAAGTCGACGGACTCCGGGCTGTCTATCCCTTGCTGCATTACGCGTTCTGCGCCCAGCCCCTCAAGCGCCAAGTAGAAAGCTTTGCGTATAACCGTGAGGCGAGGGCTTTACGAGTTCAAGCCAGCCGCCGACCCGCCCGGCAGGGCCGGGTCAGTCGGGGAGTGGGGTGGAACGTCCCCAACCTAAATCCCTCGTCAAATGGTCCAGCAGCGGCTGCACACGGTAGGGGAGGGGGGTCGACACCGTGAGAGTTGTATTTGTGTGTCTGACACCGGGAATATCGACCATCCTCGCTGCGGCAGCCTGAAGCTCCTGAAGCGTTGCGGATGCCACTCTTACCAATAGGTCCTCCCGGCCCGCCTGGGTCGTGACCTCAAGGACCTCCGGAATCTGGCTGAGGGCTATGACGACGTTGCTCAGCTGCCGCTGATCAAGTTCGAGACCAACGAACGCCTGCACCGGAATTCCGGCTGCTTCCAGGTCCACTACCGGTCTGAACCTCCGGAGCACACCCCGCTTTTCCAAACGTTGGAGGCGGGCCAGAACCGTATTACGGGATATGCCCAACTGGGCGGCAAGGTCTGCGACGCCAGCACGGGCGTTGCTGTCGAGCCTCTTCAGGAGCTCTGAGTCGAGCCTATCGATACTAATCATTTCGTCCAGCTGAATCCCGCAAAGCTACCCCTGATCTATATCCAGTGCTTAGTTAACTGCTAATAAGTTGACCATAGCTACAGGCACATCTCAAGGTTATGTATCAGATCAACCACCACCGATAGATAAGGAGGCACCCATGCGCAAGTCAATGAACGGCCTAGACGTGACCGCAGAGGAGGCCTTCATCTGGACCACAAGCATCCCCGTTTCCATGCTTGCTGAAGAAGAGTGGCTGCCCAGGGCTGGACAGAATCCTTGATGCGGTTGACCGCAGCTTCAACTACTAACGGACGAGAAGAACCATGATCGTAAAACAATTCGCCCTGCCGGACGTGGGTGAAGGCCTCACCGAGGCAGAAATCGTCACCTGGCTTGTCAAACAAGGCGACCAAGTCACGGTCAACCAAGCCATTGTGGAAATCGAGACAGCAAAATCGCTGGTAGAACTTCCTTGCCCTTTTGCAGGCGAAGTAAGCGAACTGCTGGCGGAACAAGGTGAAACGGTTGATGTAGGACGACCCATCATCACCATTGCGACTTCATCCCCTGAGCCTGCTGATGGATCCGACAGGTCAGGAGAGTCCCCACAGTCAACAGCCGCCGCGGATGAGGAAGATCCCAAACTCCTGGTCGGCTATGGAGCACGTGACATTCAAAGCAAACGACGTCGCTCCCGAACGGCCCCTGGCAACCTTCAGGAAAGTCCAGCCGTTCAACCCCCTGCCGAAACTGGGCGCCCAAAGGCGAGCCCGCCGGTCAGAAAACTGGCAAAAGATCTTGGCATAGATCTGCATGCCGTCGAGCCCACCGGCGCCGGGGGCATACGCACCCGCGAAGATGTGCTTCGCGCCCACGCCACCGACAATGCTGCCAGCGCTACCCCGATCGGTACCCTACAGGCACAAGCAAACCCGGTCGCTGACGGTGACATCCGTATTCCTATCAAGGGGGTGCGAAAACACACTGCGGCTGCCATGGTGCAGTCTGCGTTCACAGCACCGCACGTCACGGAATTCGTTACGGTCGACATTTCACGGACGCTCGCATTGAAATCCGAAATAGGCCGCCGCAGGGAGTTTGCCGACGTCAAGCTCACACCGCTCGCTTTCGTCGCACGCGCCTTCCTGAGGGCCATTCAGCGGACACCCGAGGCGAACTCGAAGTGGGACGAAGCCACGCAGGAAATCATCCAGTACCGCGAAGTCAACCTGGGCATCGCCGCGGCCACGCCGAGAGGGCTGATTGTGCCCAACATCAAGGGTGCCCAGTGCCTGGGTCTTGCTGAACTGGCGACAGCGATCGGCGATCTGGCCTCGACAGCCAGGTCGGGCAAGACCGAACAGGCGGCAATGACCAACGGCACAGTCACGATCACGAATATCGGCGTTTTCGGAATTGACACCGGCACACCAATCCTCAACCCAGGGGAGACCGCGATCCTGGCAGTAGGAACAGTTCGTCGGACCCCTTGGGTTGTAGAGGACGAACACGGCGAAAGAATCGAGCCGCGATCGGTCCTCCAGTTGGCATTGTCCTTTGACCACAGGGTCATGGATGGACAGCAGGGCTCACAACTCTTGGCAGACACAGCCGCGCTCCTTAGGGAACCCGGCCTGGCACTGCTCTAAACCACCCACAGTAACAACCTAAATCCCGAGTACGGCCGCCATGACACGGCCGCTCCTCAGTGGCAGATGACTGGCCATCCCGATCGGATCGTCGGTTGAAGTCAGCCAACATCGACGCTCTCTCCGAACGGGTGTGACAGGTCACCCGTGATGCCGACGGCAGCGTTCTTGGCTCTCCCAAGTTGAAGCACTCAGCCGCCAGCTCGTAGACAAAGATTTCGGGCTAGAAGCGCTTCATCCCATCGAACTTTCAAGTCCATAGGCACGCCCCCGTGGCCACGCCGAACCAGAACGTCAAATAACAAACCGAACGCCAGAGAAGAGGAACCATGCCGGTGCTCCAGAAAGGGCCTCAGCCTGCATCCGCAGCGCCAGAAGTTCAGGACAACTTGCCGCCATACCCCGAGGCCGATCTTCTTTACCTTTCGGGCCTCCTCACCGCAGCCGAGCAGGCCCAGCTCGCCCAGGCCCGCAACTTCTTTCAGCAAGAAGTACGTCCCATCGCCGTTGATTTTTGGAATCGAGCGGAATTCCCATTTGAGCTTCTGCCCAAACTGGGCAAGCAGCAATTGACCGGACTGAATAGTCGTGGGCATCTATTGGCAGGACTGATTCAGATGGAATTCGCACGCGCGGATACCTCTGTGTCCACGTTCTTTGGTGTCCATGACGAACTGTTCACCACAGCGATCCGCGAATTAGGCTCCGATGAGCATCGTCAGACCATGCTTCCAGACTTGCTGTCGCTCAAGAAAGTAGGAGCCTTCGCCCTTACGGAGCCCCTGCACGGGTCCGACATTTCCAGGCAGATGGAAACCACTGCAACCCGAAGCGGAGATGAATGGATTCTGAATGGCCAGAAACGATGGATCGGCAACGGTACCTTCGCGGATTACGTCCTGGTCTGGGCTCGCGATACAGCCGACGACCAAATCAAAGGGTTCATCGTCGAGAAAGACGCCGAGGGTTTCCGCACTGAAGCCATACCCAACAAGGCAGCTGTCCGCATCATCCAGAATGCCAACATCACTCTGGATAACGTCAAGATCCCGTTCGCCAACTGGCTGCCAGGAACACGAACGTTCCGGGATGCCAACTCCCTCCTTCTCCACTCCAGGGTGTGGGTCAGCTGGCAGGCCGTCGGCCAGCAGTTTGCAGCATTTGATGTTGCGAGGGCATATGCGCTCCAGCGCAAGCAATTTGGCCAACCCATCGCTTCGTTCCAGCTCATTCAGGATCAACTGGCCCGAATGATCGGGAACGCAACCATGTCCCTTTCCCTGATGATCCAACTCGCACGCCTAACGGAGTCGGGCCTCCTCACCATGGACCATGCGGCGCTGGCGAAAGCAAGCTGCACAGAGCGGATGCGCAAGACCGTGGCTCTCGGTAGGTCAATCGTCGGAGGCAATGGAATCAGCACGGACTTCGAGATGGCAAAAATCTTCGCCGACGCGGAAGCCATCTACTCCTACGAGGGCAGCTACGAAATCAACACTCTCTTGGTCGGGCGGGCACTGACAGGTATCTCCGCGTTCGCTTGAGCCAAAGCCAATGCCATTCCCCAATAGCCGCATCACCACACGGCGCCGTCCCGGAAGCAAGCGCCCCACAGAGGAGCAATTAAAAATGGAGCTCAGCAATACTGCAGCAATCGTTACCGGCGGCGCGTCAGGTCTTGGCGCCGCCACCGCCCGGGTTCTCGCCGAACGGGGCGCAAACGTGTTTGCCGTCGACCTCGGCGACTCTATCGGAAAGAGCCAGCCGGTGAACGGCGTGGAGTACGTCGAGGCCGACGTGACCGACGTTGCTCAGATTCGTGGCGTCGTTGTGAAAGCCTCGGCTGACAAGCCCCTGCGGACAGCAATCAATTGCGCAGGCATTCTCCCCACAATGCGAATCCTCGGGAAAAGGGGCGTGCATGACCTCTCCCTCTTCGCAAAGGTCATCGAAGTCAACCTCGTCGGGTCCTTCAACGTTCTCGCCTCCGCTGCTGAAGCCATCTCGCGCACAGAAGCGGATGGAGACGGTCAACGCGGTGTAATCATTAACACGGCCTCCATCGCTGCCTTCGAAGGCCAGATTGGCCAAGCCGCTTACGCCTCGTCAAAAGCCGGCATTGTAGGTCTCACCCTTCCTGCAGCCAGGGACCTTGCCCAGTATGGAATACGGGTGAATGCCATTGCGCCCGGCATCGTGGAAACCCCCATGATGGCCTCTGTGAGCGATGAAGTCCGTCAAGGGCTTGCCGCCGGCGTCACCTTCCCCAAACGGCTGGCCCGCCCCGAGGAATTCGCTCAACTGGCGTTGTCGATCATCGACCACGACTATCTCAACGGGGAAATCATCCGCATGGATGGGGCGCTGCGCATGGCCTCCCGGTAGCCCGCACGTCAACACTGATTTCAAAGGAAAAACCATGCACAACAAGCCAACACATGAAATACCCTCCCGTCCGGATGATGTAGTGATTATCGGCGGTGCCCGAACCCCCCAAGGCAAGCTCAACGGCCAGTTGGCGGGACTGACCGCGGTAGAACTCGGTGCAGCAGCAGTAAGCGGAGCACTTGAAAAGGCCGGCATCGATCCGGGCCTGGTAGATGCCGTGGTGATCGGCCAGGTTGTGCAGGCAGGCTCAGGACAGAATCCGGCCCGCCAGACCGCACTAAAAGCCGGAATTAGCGGGACGATACCTGCAACCACAATAAATAAAGTCTGCCTGTCCGGGCTTACTGCCGTCATAGATGCTGCACGCCTCATCCGCGCCGGTGACGCGGAAGTAGTTGTTGCCGGTGGGCAGGAATCCATGAGTCGGAGTCCGCACCTGCTGCCCGGCTCGCGCCAAGGATGGCTATACGGCGGCGGCAACATGATCGATTCACTAGTTAGCGACGGCCTCAGCGATGCACAGGAAGGCGTCTCTATGGGCCTGCTGACTGAACGAGGCAACCAGGTGCACAACATAGGAAGACACCAACAGGACGAGGTGGCAGCGGCCTCCCATCGGCGAGCTGCTCAGGCAGCCGACGAAGGAGTCTTTAAGGACGAAATCGTACCCATCACTGTTCACGGCAGGAAAGGACAGTCCCTGGTTCTCGACAGGGACGAACAGATAAGACCGGGCACGGACCTTGAGGTCCTGTCCCAATTACGTCCCGCGTTCGCCGCAGATGGCAGCATCACGGCGGGAAACGCCTCGCCCCTCTCCGATGGCGCTGCAGCCCTTGTCCTCACTAGCCGCGCCAACGCCGAACGACTCCAACTTGAGATCCTTGCCGTCGTCAGCGCGCCGGGCCAAGTAGCTGGTCCTGATAATTCACTGCATTCACAGCCCTCGAACGCCACCCGTGCGGCCCTGGCACGGGCCGGGTGGACCGCAGAAGATCTCGACTTCATCGAGATCAATGAGGCTTTCGGCGCCGTCGCTGTTCAGTCGTTGAACGAGTTGGGAATTTCCTTGGAGCGCTGCAACATACACGGCGGGGCTATCGCTTTGGGCCATCCCATCGGAGCCTCCGGGGCGCGCCTTGCTCTTCATGCCGCTAACGAACTGTTCCGCAGGGGGGCGGGCCGGGCGGCGGTCGCCCTCTGCGGTGGCGGTGGACAGGGCGAAGCGCTGCTGCTCTACCGGAACTAGCTCCCCCTCAACCACATCGCGAAGTGTCATGCCTGCGTGGTCCATTAGCCCGTCAACCGCAACCCCTTTGAAAGAATCAACGTGAAAAATAAACATTCCGTCCGCGTATACAAAAGTGAAGAGAACCTTGCCCGCGAGGAGCAGCTCGCATACAAGATCGCCAGGGTGGCCACGGATCCGGTCCCGGTCTCTGCCGAAGTGACTGACATGGTGATCAACCGGATCATCGACAACGCCTCGGTGGCCATCGCCTCTCTGAACCGGGCCCCGATCGTCGCCGCCCGGGCACAGGCCCTGGCACATGCGCCCAGCACGGGTGGGAAGGGCGCGAAGGTCTTCGGCATTGGTGAACGCGTTTCCCCTGAGTGGGCTGCGTGGGCCAACGGCGTGGCCGTCCGGGAACTGGATTACCACGACACGTTCCTCGCCGCCGACTACTCCCATCCCGGCGACAACATCCCTCCAATCCTGGCCGTCGCCCAGCACACCGGAGCCAGTGGCGCCGACCTGCTCCGCGGCATCGCCACCGGCTATGAGATCCAGGTGAACCTGGTCAAGGCGATCTGCCTGCACAAGCACAAGATCGACCACGTCGCCCACCTCGGCCCCGCCGCCGCGGCAGGCATCGGCACCCTGCTGGGCCTCGACATCGAAACCATCTTCCAGTCCGTCGGGCAGGCGCTGCATACCACCACGGCCACCCGGCAGTCCCGCAAAGGTGAGATTTCCACTTGGAAGGCCCATGCTCCAGCGTTCGCCGGGAAGATGGCAGTGGAAGCGGCAGACCGGGCCATGCGCGGGCAGACCTCCCCGGTGCCGATCTACGAAGGCGAGGACGGCGTCATCGCGTGGATGCTGGACGGCCCCGACGCCTCCTACCAGGTGCCGCTGCCCGACGCCGGCGAGGCCAAGCGGGCCATCCTGGACACCTACACCAAGGAACACTCCGCGGAGTACCAGGCCCAGGCGTGGATCGACCTCGCCCGGAAACTGAACCGCGAACATCCCGAGGCAACCGACCCGGCCAACGTGAAGTCGGTACTGATCAAGACCAGTCACCACACTCACTATGTCATCGGCTCCGGCGCCAACGATCCCCAGAAGTACAGCCCCACCGCATCGAGGGAGACCCTAGATCACTCCATTCCCTACATCTTCACGGTCGCGCTGCAGGACGGCGCCTGGCACCACGTGGACTCCTACGCCCCCGAACGCGCCGCCCGCCCGGACACCGTGGAACTCTGGCAGAAAGTCAGCACCGAAGAGGACCCGGAATGGACCCGTCGCTACCACTCCCTCGACATTTCCGAGAAGGCCTTCGGCGGATCGGTGGAAATCACTCTCACCGACGGCACCCTCATCACCGATGAAATCGCGGTCGCTGACGCCCACCCGCTCGGTGCACGCCCGTTCGCGCGCGAACAGTACACCAACAAGTTCCGCACCCTCGCCGCCGGCCTCGTCGAAGAAGGGGAAATCGAACGGTTCCTCGCCGCCGTCGAACGCCTTCCTGAACTCGCCGCCGGTGAGCTGGACCAGCTGAACATCACCGCCGCTCCCGGCGTCATCGACCTGAACGCCGCTCCCAAGGGGCTGTTCTAATTGCTGTATTCCCAAGCAACGCCCGAGTGGAAACGCGTTAAACTCCGGGAACTTCTGGCATCCGGGAGCATCCAGCAGTTCCCAGGCGCATTTAACCCACTGTCTGCCCGGCTGATTGAGGAGAAGGGTTTTGCTGGCGTCTATATCTCCGGAGCAGTCCTCGCCAACGACTTGGGCCTGCCGGACATCGGACTGACCACCCTCACCGAGGTAGCGGCCCGGGCCGGGCAGATCGCCCGCATGACCGACCTGCCCGCAATCGTGGACGCCGACACCGGCTTCGGCGAACCCATGAACGTGGCCCGAACCGTCCAGGAACTCGAAAACGCAGGCCTCGCCGGGCTGCACATCGAGGACCAGTTCAACCCCAAACGCTGTGGCCACCTCGACGGCAAAAACGTGGTGGACCTGGACACCGCCACCAAACGCATCCGCGCCGCCGCCGACGCCCGCCGCGACCCCAACTTCCTCATCATGGCGCGCACCGACATCCGCGCCGTAGACGGACTCCAGGCCGCTAAAGACCGGGCCAAGGCACTGGTCGACGCCGGGGCTGACGCCATCTTCCCCGAAGCCATGCGTGACCTGCACGAGTTCCGTGCCATCCGGGACGCCGTCGACGTGCCGATCCTCGCCAACATGACCGAGTTCGGCAAAAGCGACCTGTTCACCAAAGACCAACTGCAAAACGTGGGCGTCAACATGGTGATCTACCCGGTGACCCTGCTCCGCAGCGCCATGGGCGCCGCCGAGCGGGTGCTTGACACCCTCAGGAGCCTCGGAACACAGCAGGTCCGCGTGCCCGAAATGCTCACCCGGGCGCGTCTCTATGACCTCCTGGACTACGAGGCCTACAACAAATTCGATTCCGACGTCTTCAACTTCCAGATCCCAGACATCCGCTAATTCACGTATTGCAACGAAGGAGTTCAGCATGACTGACACAGACATTAGAAAAGGCCTCACCGGAGTCGTGGTGGACTACACCGCCATTTCCAAGGTCAACCCGGACACCAACTCTCTGCTGTTCCGCGGCTACCCTGTTCAGGAACTCGCCGCCCAGTGCAGCTTTGAAGAGGTCGCATACCTCCTCTGGAACGCTGAGCTTCCCTCAGAAAGCGAACTGACGGAATTCACCGCTCGCGAACGTGCAGGAAGGAGCCTCGATCCGGCTCTCAAAATGATCATCGATGCGCTGCCTAAAACGGCTCATCCCATGGACGTCTGCCGCACCGCAGCATCCGTCCTCGGCGCGCGTCACGCTCTGGCCGAGCACTCCTCACCCGAAGCGAACATGACAAAGGCCATTGACCTGTTCGCGGCCATGCCCGCCGTGGTTGCCTACGACCAGCGCCGCCGCCGCGGGCAGGATCTCGTGCACCCCCGGGATGATCTGGGCTACTCGGCCAACTTCCTCTGGATGAGCTTCGGTGAAGAACCCGCGGATGCCGTCGTAGAGGCCTTCAATGTCTCCATGATCCTTTACGCGGAGCACTCCTTCAACGCCTCCACGTTTACCGCTCGTGTAGTCACGTCCACACTTTCGGACCTGCATTCCGCCGTCACAGCCGGCATCGGGGCGCTCAAAGGTCACCTGCACGGCGGCGCCAACGAAGCAGTCATGCACACCTTCAACGAAATCGGCATACGCCCGGAGGAATCTCTCGACGAAGCCAAGGCCCGGGCCAAGTCCTGGATGGAGGAAGCCCTGGCGCAGAAGAAAAAGGTCATGGGCTTTGGACACCGGGTCTATAAGAACGGCGATTCCCGGGTGCCCACCATGAAGACGGCTTTGGACAAGCTGATCGACCACTATGGCAGGCCGGAAATCCTGGGACTGTATAACGGCCTCGAACAGGCCATGGACGAAGCCAAGGCCATCAAACCAAACCTTGACTACCCTTCAGGTCCGGCCTATCACCTGATCGGCTTCGACACCCCCATGTTCACACCAATATTCGTCGCCAGCCGCATCCCCGGCATGACAGCCCACATCATGGAGCAGGCCGCTTCTAACGCCCTCATCCGCCCACTTAGCGCTTACAACGGGCCCGAAGAGCGCTCAGTACCGGTTGGAAACCACACCCACTCCTAGTTGCGACATCGCAGCCTCTTTCGAGGACGAGCATGAATTTTCGAACCATAACCATAGAGAAAAATGGACGCGTAGGCGTCATCAAACTAAACCGACCGGAGGCCCTCAACGCACTGAACCTTCAACTCATGCAAGAAGTTCTGTCCGCTGCCAGAAGGTTTGACGAGGACCCCGATATAGGCGCCATCCTTTTGACAGGATCCGACCGCGCCTTCGCCGCAGGCGCCGACATCAAGGAGATGTCTTCCCGGACATACATGGATATGTACTTGGACGATTGGCTGCAGGGCTGGGACGGCCTGGCCGCCGTGCGGACCCCGGTGATTGCTGCCGTCGCTGGGTACGCGCTGGGCGGAGGCTGTGAACTGGCGATGATTTGCGACTTCATCATCGCAGCTGATTCAGCACGATTTGGCCAGCCGGAGATTAATCTGGGCGTGATACCTGGCATGGGCGGTTCGCAGCGGCTGACGCGCGCCGTCGGCAAGGCAAAGGCTATGGAGATGATCCTCACGGGCCGCACTATCGACGCGGCCGAGGCTGAGCGCATCGGTCTCGTATCAAGGGTCGTCCCTCACGACATGCTCTTGGAAGATGCCCTGGAGACTGCGAAGACGATCTCCGAGAAGTCCGCGCCAATCCTAATGCTGGCGAAAGAGGCAGTGAATTCTGCATTCCAAATGCCACTCGACAGCGGTGTCCTCTTCGAACGCAGGATTTTTCACTCTGTGTTCGCCAGTTTGGACCAAAAAGAGGGTATGCGGGCCTTCGTCGAAAAGAGACAGCCCAACTTTACCCACCGTTAACGCCAGCCAGCTGCGGAGGCGACGCCCACAATGCGTTGTCCCCGCAGCCCGAGACGACAAACAGTCAAAAATTCCCGGCGCGGCAAGAAGAAGCGCAACGCACATGCCCGAAGGCCGGGTGCCGCGCCGGGATCCCAACCCCGGCCAACAGTAAAAATGGCCGCGGCTCTGCCCTTAGGGGGAAGCCCCTGTCAGTGACGGTCGATAACTTGCCCTTCGCAGATGAGTATAGTTAGGGCGGTCTGAGGTTGGCGGCGTCGCCGGGTATTCCGCTGCGGCGTGGTGTGGCGGGAAAAGGTCAGGGCCTCTGCAAACCAGTAACAAAAGAGATTCTGACACGACTAACTCTGTGTCTTGTTCCTCCCGTCGGTGGTGCCTGCGTTTAGAAGCGCTGTTCGGCGTCGAAGGCATCCACGTCAGCACGTTGCTGAGACCACCAAGGCTCTGGGGCTGCGGGTAAAACCGGGGAAGACATCACGGGATGCCCGGATTGCGGTGTCGTCGCGGTCGGCCATGGCCGCCGGCTCGTCTGCCTCCACGACATTCCCTGTTCCGGCCGCCCAGTGCGCCTGCTCTGGGCCAAGCGACTCTGGCGTTGCCCGGACCAGGAGTGTCCCAGGACCACGTTCACCGAGGAACACCCACTGGCAGGGCCCCCGGGCGAAACTCACCACCCTGCAATGGCTTGGCCGACCGACGCGCTGGCCCGGTTGGACACCTCAATCTCGGCCTTGGCCCACCAGCTCGGCGTCTCCTGGCACACCCTCTGGGACGCCATCCAGGCAGAGGCCCCCAAATGCATCGGAAGCACAGACCGGCTGACCGGCGTGAACGCGCTCGGCGTCGACGAGCATGCTGGTCCCATACCGGCCCTCCCGGAACCGGCATGGTCGTCGGCATCGTGGACCACAGCTCCGACGCCAACGGCTGTCCATGTCACGGCTCCTCGACCTCGTACCGGGACGGTCCGGCAAGGCCTACGCTGACTGGCTTAGGGCGCGCGGCGAGGAATTCACCGCTGGTATCAAGACCGCTGCGTTGGACCCGTACCACGGCTATGCGAACGCGATCCGCGACGAACTCCCCGACGCCATCACCGTCCCGGACGCGTTCCACGTCGTCAAACTCGGATCCGCAGGTCGATGAGGTCCGCCGCCGGGTCCAGCAGGAAACCCTCGGGGACCGCGGACGCAAGGGGGATCCGCTCTACGGGATCCGCCCGCCCCTGCAGATCGGAGCCGAGCACCTCACCACAAACAGGCCGCGCGACTCGATGCCAAGCTCACCGCCAGGGACCCCGAGCAAAAGCTCCGCAACATCTACCACGCCCGCCCGGAACGGGGTAGAGAACTTGTCACCGACGTGATCGCTTCGTTCCCGACGTGCCCGAGCCGTGAAGAGTGGCAGGGCTTGGCCGCACACTCAAACAATGGAAGAGCGCGATTCTCGCCTACTTCGACACCAACGGGCCACCGAAGCAATCTGTGAGTGTGGATGTGGCTGGTCCGGGACAGGTTGGTCAGGATGGTTCTGGTCGCGTTCCCCCGGTGTGTAACTCTCGAAAGCCATTGGCCCGCTGCGGCGGTGCCTATCCGTTGAATTGTCTGAGCGAGGGTGCGCGGCCGATGCCGTCCGGCCCACCTCGGCGCCCTGATTAGGAGATTGCCCGGCCCCTGACGGTGTCGTGGCCCGTCACAGATCTGCCCGTCGTTATTCCTCTCGGAGCGGCGTCGTCGGTCGCTTGGCGAATATCCCTGGCCGGGCGAGATGATCCATGTGGACATCAAGATGCTCGGCCGGATCCCCAATGGTGGCGGCCACCGCATTCACGGGCGGGTGCAGGGCGAAGTGAACTCTCGGGCCCGGAACCTCGCGGAGGGCCGGCCCAAGGACCGCGGCCAGGTCCGCGGCCACACTTTCCTGCACCACGCGGTGGATGACCATTCCCGGTTCGTTTACTCCGATATTCTGCCTGACGAGACCAAGGAGGCCGCGTCGGTGCTTATGCGCAATGCCATCGCCGCGTTCGCCGCCCGGGGCGTGAAATCCAGCGGGTGCTGACCGACAACGGCTCCTGTTACCGTTCCCGCGCTTTTGCCGCTGTCCTGGCCGAAGCCGGAACGCACCAGGCCGTACCGGCACCAAACTAAAGGCAACGTCGAACGTTTCAACCGCATCCTGCAAGAGGAATGGGCCTACGCCAAGGCCTACAGGCTCAGAAGCCGAACGGCAATCCTGCTACCCGGACTTCATCGAGTACTACAATCAGTGCAGGCCCCACACCGCACTCAAAGGCGCCTCACCCGCCAGCCGTGTCACCAACCAGCCGGGTTAGTACAGCTAGCTCGCCCAACACCTCTTCCGCCACCCCAACACCGCCGCTGGCAGCGAAATTGGGGGTTGACGAGATATAGAAGCTTCATAAGAGATTCATCGGCGTCATCGAAATCACCCGCCGCTTCGCCCGGGGCTTCCGCAACTTCACCAACCCACGACGCAGATGCCTACTCGCCGCCGGCGGCCACTGAGTATTTGAAGGCCGTACCGGATCAAACAGACCAACCACGCTTAATTGCGAAGGGCTCATAAACGCCCCGTCGCTTTCCTCGACCATCAGGAAGTCGCCGTGGTCGGTGGAGAAGTGCCAGGCCAGGGGCTTCCCGCCGTCGTTCAGGTAGTTGGGGTCGCACATGGCAATTTTGACCCGATTCATACCTTGCAATGCTGCGGAGTGTTCTGCAAGTCTCTACGGGGAATGACATCTGCGGCCCTTCCGGAACACCGCCGTCGGGTCTATCCGCACGACCTTCCCCGCCTGCTGCTATTCCAAGGGCCCGTCGAAGAGCCCTGCCCCGTCATAAAGGGGCTCTTGGTGGTTCAATGCTGAACAGGTTCCTTGTCCTGAAAGCTGAAGGCTCCTATCCCTGCTGTGATGGATACCTTCTTCGCATTTATCACAGCAGGGATACGAGCATTGAACCTGAGTTGGCTCATTTGCTTAGTGCGTGAGTTTTGAGCTTCGGATCGCGTCGAGGATGGCCTGTTGCGCTGTGGTGACGGCGGGCGCGAAGGTCTGCGTGGTGCCGTTGATGGCGATGGTCGCTGAGCGCAGGGTTCGGAGTTGCCTGACCGCATTCCGCACGGCGAGCCCGGTCCTGTTCTGCACTTCGCGGGATACGGCCAGTGCGGTGAACACGATTGTCAGGTGCGCTTCTATCGCGTCGCGGGTGCGGTGGATTGGAACATGGGCCTGGCACGCAGGTCCGTCTTGCTCATCCGGAAGGACTGCTCGACGTGCCAGAGGTCGTGGTACGAGCCGATGATTTCGGATGCAGGCATCAGATCCGCGGGAATGTTCGTGACGTAGCCTTTCAGCCCTGCCAGTTGCCGGGCCCGTGCCAGTGAGGCTTCATCCAGGCTGGGTTTCCCGCCGGTGGTCTTGATGAAGCGTGGTGTCCGTGCCGCTTTCTGGCCCTCGATGACCTCGCGGGCGCGGTTCTCCTGGGCCGAGAGTGTTGTGTTGTCATGGACCGCCCGTTTGCGGGAGTATGCCCACACTGCCCGCCATGATCCACGGTGCTGCTCTTCGTCCCAGATGGGTTCTGCTCGCAGGTCGGGGTTGTTCTCGTTCTTGTGGCCGGTCCTGGGCGTGATGGTATCGATCAGTTGCCCGTCGGTGAACGCGTCGCCGTGCCAGCGGAAGTGCGAGGCCAGATCGTTGGGGGCCTTGGTCATCCTGGATCCGACGATGAACCGCAGATTCGCCTCGTCCAGTTCGCGCAGATTGCCCGCGGAGAGCATGCCGGCGTCTGCGACGACGACCATGTCCGCCAGCCCGTGGCGAGACTGGAACTGCTTGATGATCGGAACGATCGTGGCGGTCTCTGCCTTGTTGCCTTCGAAGCAGCCGATCTCCAGCGGGAAACCGCCCCGGTCCACGAGCAGACCCACCACGATCTGCGGATCGACCCGGCGTTCCTTGGAATAGCCGACCTTTCGCAGTTCGTCTTCCTTTTCGGCCTCGAAATACAAGGTGGTGACGTCGTAGAGCACCAGGGAGACGTCCCCGACGGTGCTGGCATGCTCAAAGCACCAGGTCGCGATCCGGTCGCGGTACTGGCCCGCCGCAGCCCGGCCGAAGGTGCGCTTCGTCGTCGCGTAACTGGCAGGGGACCGGCCCAGGTTCCGAAGGACTCTGCCGGCGTCCAGCAGTGAGGTTGGTTCCACGACCCGGGCGATCACCAGGTCTCTGAACACCTGGTCGTCGAGCCCGTCGAACCCAAGTGCTGTGAACACCTCGGCCAAGGCGCCGAACAGGACCCGCGAGTCCGTTCCTACGACCCGTCCGGGGCTGTCACGGCCAACCGGTTCTACCGTCTCGGCCTGTTCGAACAGGGCTGGTTCGGCGGCGGGTTTGACCAGGTTCCTTACCGGTGGCGTCGGCTCGATGCCGAGGTCCAGGACGCCTTGGGCTGGGTCCTCAAGCAGCTCGCGGGCGCGCTCCAGCAGGACGCCGAGCTCAGCCTCTGTCTGGGCCGAGCCGACATGCTCCACGATCCGCTGCCGGCCGCGCACGTATTCGGCGATTTGCACCGCCCCGGAAGCCGTCCGCACCCGCCGAATAAACACCACATCGGCGACCTTAGGCCAAAGCCTTAGTGCGTGAAAAGCGCGAAATTCAAACACATCACCGCAGGTCAGCGAGCTGGCCGCTCCAGAATCAACGGCACGTGAGCCAAGTCAGGTGAAGGCTCCTATCCCTGCTGTGATGGATGCCTTCTTCGCATTTATCACAGCAGGGATACGAGCATTGAACGAGCCTATTTCGCTGCGACTGCCGCGACACAGGCGTTGTGGTCCGAGCCTTCGGGCAGTGGGTAATCCATTTCTGTTCAACTACAGAGGCGAACTGCCCCTCGTGTGGTGATCAGCAGCCTCGGGTATATTCGCTCCGGCAACAACATCCCCGCCGCCGGCCCGGTCGAAGTGGCTTGGGCCAGGGGGCTCTGCGCCCGCGCAGACATCTACCCGAAGTGACTGCCCGGTCCCGTTTCGAGCGTGGTCCACCCGCCGGCCTCGTGAAGCTATGGTTGCCGCCGTCATCGGATCCGGGCAGGCAGTGGAGCCGCGTCCTCGAAGCTCTCGACGGCCGATGTCGATGCCCAAGCGGCGACGTCAGCTGGATGAGGGATTCGAGTTGAACGCATAGTCCGGTTACCGGGGAACTGCCGGTTGCAGTGGAGTGCGGTAGGTTTCCTTCATGAGGGTAAGTGCGACTAGAGCAATTACGGCCTCCAATCCAAAAAAGATAATGTATGCCCAGGCGTTGTTACTAAACGCAGCGGCCAAGCTCGAAGCAATCAGAGGTGAGAATCCTGCACCCAACAACGTTCCAATTTGTTTTGCAATTGAAAACCCGGAGAATCGAACGGGTGTCGGATAGTTCTCGGAGATGAGTGCCCCTTCAACGCCGTACATCAGTGCTTGTGCCACGCCTATAGCTACAACCATTCCGCATCCTACAAGCAGCATATTCTGCGACGGCAGTAAGTACAGGAAGTAGACCGTAACCGTTACCATTGCGAGCGGAATGCCGATGTAGTAATTGCGTTTTCTTCCTCCCGAGTCGGATAGGCGGCCACTGAGGGGAATAGTAATCAGCGAAACAACGCCCGCGACCATGGTGGCAACGGTAAGTCCGGTCACTGAGAGATTGTAGTTCCGAGGCCCAATCGAAAGCGCAAAAGTCGCAACGAGGTGGTAGAGAGTGGAAGCAACCATTGCCAGGGCGATTCCGGCAAGAGTAGGCCGCCATGCAGTTCGGAAGACTTCAAGAGCAGGAACCTTTATGATCTGTTGTTTTTTCGCGAAAGCCGGCGATTCGGTGATATGGCGCCGGATGTAAGCGCCGATTACAACTAGGATAATGCTTCCCAGAAATGGTATGCGCCATCCCCAAGAAAGTAGATCTTCCCGCGGCATCAGACTTAGCAATGCGACGGAGCCGACTGAAAGTATGACCCCGACACTGGCGGTTGCCATGACGATTGACCCATACAGACCGCGGCGATTATCTGGAGCCGTTTCAAGGGTGAGAAGCGTGCCAGCTCCCGTTTCACCGCCTACGCCAATTCCTTGAAAGAATCGAAGCATGACCAAGAGTATCGGCGCCCATACGCCTATCGTTCCGTAGGTGGGTAGCAAACCAATTCCTACTGTAGAGGCTCCCATCACGAGAAGGGTCAGCATGAATATCTTTTTTCGACCGACTTTGTCCCCGTAATGTCCGAATACGATTCCTCCA
>Ga0307412_10000142_pt1 | contig 51770 bp, 40 predicted proteins | sample DK1Cmetagenome_3_FD_203823 | JGI IMG/M metagenome (GOLD analysis project Ga0307412, IMG submission 203823) | Maize rhizosphere microbial communities from greenhouse at UC Davis, California, United States - DK15-C-1 | ecosystem: Host-associated > Plants > Roots > Rhizosphere > Soil | place: USA...
TAGGTGCCTATATCGGTGGTGTCCACCTCTTCCCATTCCGAACAGAGAAGTTAAGCCCACCAGAGCCGATGGTACTGCGGTAACACGTGGGAGAGTAGGTCGGTGCCAAATCTTAAGCAAAACCCTGCAGCTAAACGCTGCAGGGTTTTTGTGTTTATATACATTTCTGAAAGAAAAACCTTCTTGATGAATGCTATGTTATTCTTATATTCATAAATACCTTACATAATAATCAACCAGATAAGGGGATAGGGGCCTTAGATTATTTCTTAATAAAGTATTGGTGCAACCATCTTTATGCAATAATTTTGGTATATTTGATACAAATTTAAAATAATATAAACGAATGAATTTATTCGCGGAAAAGAGAAGGGAAGTAATGTTACATATAGAAGGCTATATGCTTGATATGATGGAAACATACCTGAAACCGATTGATACAAATTGGCAGCCATCTGATTTTTTGCCCGATTCTACTAGTGAAACTTTCTACCAGGATATAAAATTATTACGTGAGAATGCTAAGGATCTTTCTTATGATCTTGTAGCTGTTTTAATAGGTGATACAATTACGGAAGAAGCATTACCGACATACGAGTCGTGGCTTTGTATGGTGGACGGGATTACTAGAAATGAACAAGGTGGATGGATGAAATGGGTACGTCACTGGACTGCGGAGGAAAACAGGCATGGTGACCTATTAAATAAATATCTTTACTTGTCAGGTCGCGTTGATATGCGCCAGATGGAAATATCAACTCAATACTTAATTGCAGATGGGTTTGATATAGGAACCGGCCATGATCCATATAGAAATTTTATATATACTAGTTTTCAGGAGTTAGCTACAAATATTTCTCACAGGAGAGTAGCTTCTTTAGCTAAAAAGGATGGTGACACATTACTTTCTAAAATGTGTGGAGTAATTGCATCTGATGAAGCACGTCATGCAAAGGCATATAAAGATTTTATGTCGAAAATATTTGAAGTTGATCCAAATGAGGCTATGGTCGCTTTTGAAGATATGATGAGAAAGAAGATCGTAATGCCTGCTCACTTTTTACGCGAAATGGGTATGAAAATTGGACAAACATTCGGACATTTTACTGATGCTGCTCAACGTTTAGGAGTGTATACTGCGATTGATTATGTGGAAATCATGCAACAGTTAATTGAAGAGTGGAAGTTAGAAAGTATGCGTGATTTAAATGAAGCCGGAGAAAAAGCACGTGATTATATCATGGCTTTACCAAACAGGCTGTTGCGCGTTGCTGAGAGAATGAACAATCCAACAATGGACTATAAATTTAGCTGGATTCATGCTTAACTAAAAGCTGTATCTTTTAATACTAAAAAAGGCCTGAGTTTAAGAATTCAGGCCTTTTTTAGTATTAATTGTTTTACATATTTCGTCTATATTGGCCCCCAACCTCATAAAGTGCATTAGAGATTTGACCTAAAGAACATATCTTACATACTTCCATAAGTTCATTAAATATATTCTCTCCGGCAATAGCAGTTTTTTGAAGTTTTTTTAGTGCTGCTGCCGACAAGTCTGAATTTCTATCTTGAAAGGTCTTAAGTGCTGTAATTTGATATTGTTTTTCTTCTTCTGTTGCTCTAATTACCTCTCCGGGTATTATTGTAGGTGAGCCATTTTTATTTAGAAAGGTATTTACCCCTACAATAGGATATTCACCAGTATGTTTCAACGTCTCGTAGTATAAGCTTTCTTCCTGTATTTTACCACGCTGATACATGGTTTCCATTGCTCCTAATACCCCTCCTCTGTCATTAATACGTTTAAACTCTAACAATACTGCCTCCTCAACCAGATCAGTTAAATCTTCAATGATAAAGGCTCCTTGCAGTGGGTTTTCATTTTTAGCTAAGCCTAGTTCTCTGTTAATGATCAACTGAATAGCCATCGCCCTGCGCACAGATTCTTCGGTTGGAGTCGTTATAGCCTCGTCATAAGCATTTGTGTGAAGAGAATTACAGTTATCATAGATTGCATATAAAGCCTGTAAGGTTGTGCGTATATCATTAAAATCAATTTCCTGAGCATGCAATGAACGGCCTGAGGTCTGGATATGATATTTCAGTTTTTGGGACCTATCATTTCCTTTGTATTTGTTTTTAATTGCTTTAGCCCATATACGCCTTGCTACACGGCCAATCACCGAATATTCAGGATCGATGCCGTTAGAGAAGAAGAAAGATAGATTAGGCGCAAAATCATCAATGTTCATTCCTCTGCTCAGATAATATTCAACAAAAGTAAAACCATTACTCAATGTAAAGGCAAGTTGAGATATTGGATTTGCACCTGCTTCAGCAATATGATATCCGGAGATTGATACTGAATAGAAGTTGCGTACTTTTTCGGTAATAAAATAGTTTTGAATGTCACCCATCATCCTTAGGGCAAATTCAGTAGAGAAAATACAGGTGTTTTGTGCCTGATCTTCCTTAAGAATATCTGCCTGGACAGTGCCGCGCACGGTACTTATGGCATGTGCTTTAATTTTAACGTATACATCTGCTGGTAATACCTTATCGCCGGTTACGCCAAGAAGCATTAATCCCAGACCATCGTTCCCCTCAGGTAAAGAGCCATTATATGTTGGTCTTTGCTGTCCCTTTTCCTTATATATCGAAAGAATTTTGTTCTCTACTTCTTTTTGTAGTCCATTTTCAATTATGTATTTCTCGCATTGCTGATCTATTGCTGCATTCATGAAAAATCCTAATAACATAGGTGCGGGCCCATTTATTGTCATGGACACTGAGGTTGATGAAGCACAAAGATCAAAACCGGAGTATAATTTTTTAGCATCATCGAGAGTTGCTATACTTACACCAGAGTTGCCTATTTTGCCATAAATGTCGGGGCGTACATGTGGATCTTCTCCGTAAAGAGTTACAGAATCAAAGGCCGTGGATAAGCGGTGTGCAGGCTGACCTAAGGATACATAATGAAATCTTTTATTGGTTCTTTCTGGTCCACCTTCTCCTGCAAACATGCGGGTTGGGTCTTCTCCTTCGCGTTTTAAGGGAAAAACACCGGCGGCATACGGGAATTCACCAGGGACATTCTCTGTCAATAACCACTGAAGAATGTCGCCCCAATCCTTATATCGAGGGAGCGATACCTTTGGGATTTGCAATTTAGAGAGTGATTCGTAAAAGAGTGGTTGTTTGATCTCTTTATCTCTTACCTTATATACAAAGAACTTTTGCTGGTATTTGGTTTTAGTCTCGGGCCATTGGCGCAGTAATTTCCTACATTCTCCATCCAGTTGTTCCTCTTGATGTTGATAAATCTCTTTTAAGGTGTTTGTTAGGTTTTCCTCAGTTGAAAGATCAATAACACCTTGTAATTGATACATTTTTCTAGCAATTGCAGCTTGTTTATCTACCCATTCATTGTATGTCTGGCTAGATTCAGCGATCTCTGCGAGATATCGTATTCTGTCTGGGGGAATTATATAAATCTTTTCGGATTCTCCTCCTATAAGCTCCATTTGGGCTTTAAAATCGATTCCTGTCTTTTCCTTTATCTTTTGCATTAAGGCAGTAAAGAGATTGTTCATGCCCGGATCGTTAAATTGAGAAGCCATTGTACCATAAACAGGAAGACTGTCGTCATCTGCAGTGAACAGATTGTGATTGCGTTTAAATTGTTTTCGGACATCACGTAAAGCATCCAGGGCACCACGCTTATCGAACTTATTGATGGCAACAAGGTCAGCAAAATCGAGCATATCAATCTTTTCCAACTGGGTAGCTGCACCGAACTCGGGAGTCATTACATATAAAGAGATGTCGCAATGCTCCGTTATTTCAGTATCTGATTGCCCAATACCGGAAGTCTCAACTATAATTAGATCATAACCTGCAGCTTTGCAGATATCAATGCTCTCCTGAACGTTTTTTGAAAGTGCTAAATTGGCTTGCCTTGTAGCCAATGAGCGCATATATATTCGGGAATTATTTATTGCATTCATCCTGATCCTATCTCCAAGTAAGGCGCCTCCAGTTTTGCGCTTTGATGGATCAACTGAGATAATTGCAAGTGTTTTATCTTTTACCTCTGTTAGGAATCTTCTTACCAACTCGTCAACTAAGGATGACTTACCAGATCCACCAGTTCCTGTAATACCAAGTACCGGAGCATTGTTGTTGATAGTCAGTTTTTTTAACTCGTTTACGAAAGATTGAGCAGCATCTGGATCATTTTCTGCAACTGTGATTGCTGCAGCAATACTTTTGATATCTTTTTTTGGGATGTTTTTTAATTCCCCATTTAAAGATTTTGTAGTGATGAAATCAGTTTGTTCAAGCATATTATTAATCATGCCTTGCAACCCCATTTTACGGCCATCATCAGGGGAATAGATTCTTGTAATACCGTAAGCCTGTAATTCCGCAATTTCCGAAGGCAGGATCACACCACCACCACCACCAAATATTTTGATATGGGGTGCCCCACGTTCCTGAAGCAAATCATACATATATTTAAAATATTCGATATGACCACCTTGATAGGAAGTCATCGCAATCCCTTGAACATCTTCCTGTATAGCGCAGTTTACAACTTCTTCAACCGAGCGATTATGGCCTAAATGTATTACTTCTGCCCCCGAGGATTGAAGAATCCTTCTCATGATATTGATTGTAGCATCATGTCCGTCAAATAATGCCGCGGCAGTTACAAAACGGATTTTATGTTTGGGCTTATAGATTTCAATTTGTTCCATAGCTGGTTTAATAATTGGTAATCAAAGGTAACAAAAAGGCCACTCAAAAATATTCTTGAGTGGCCTTCTTGTACCTATAAAGATTTTATTGATGTGTTAGTTCTGTTATAGGTTCGCCTATACAGCCACTAGGCATCTGAATATGGAGCATTGCAGCCAGGGTAGCTGCAATATCTGTCATGTAATGAGTTTTATTTGTTTTTCCTGGTTTTACATTCCATCCCATAAATACACACGGAATGTGCGAGTCATATGGGAACCATGCACCATGAGTTGTTCCTGTTTTTCCGCCTTCGAAATAGTTTGATTTCAATATATAATAAACATCGCCACTTCTACGTGCATTATATCCATTAGTAATGGCTTTCTTTATTGGTTCAGGTAGGGTAGAACTAGCTAATTTAGTGAGATCTACTGCATCCATAACTCCATCTTGCTCCTTTATTGTTGCAATTGTTAATGCTTTTATTGCATCAAAGTCGGCATTGGCGTCCTTAATTGCCTGATGGTTGAAGTAAAACTGGCTGTTAGTAGAAGTGATGATTGCCTTTTTTACTTTAAATTTTTCTTCAATTGTAGTATTTAAACTCTTTATAACCGGAGAGTCATTGAATAGCCCCCCAGGTAGTTTATTCTCAGTCATAAAACCTGGAACATGCGCTGCCCCATGATCAGCAGATAAAAACACTAGATAATTTCCTTTGCCAATTTTAGTATCCAGATAATTAAAGAACTGTTCCAAATCTTTATCTAACCTTAGGTACGTGTCCTCTGCTTCTATTGAATTTGGCCCATATTGATGTCCAACATAGTCTGTTGCAGAACAGCTGACAGCAAGGAAATCAGTGGAACTTCCCTCACCAAGGTGCTCTGAATTTATAGCAAGTTTGGCCAACTCTAAAGTCATTGTATTTCCATAAGGAGAACTTTTTATCATTTCATAATTCTTTCCTGCATACAATTTGAAAGGATGAGGGAAGGTAGGGGTTTGTTCTCCTCTAGATTTTCCTTCATACTCTTTGTTGTCGCTAGTGCTTTGATCATAAGTTTCAATTGGATATAATGTATTCCAGTTCTTCTCAAAATACTTGTCTGCCATTTTCAACTTGTTATAATCTACTACCCATGATGGTAATTGAGTCATGTAGTGTGTACTGGTAATCCAATCGCCAGTTCCCCCATCAAACCAATAGGCCGCATTTGCAGAATGACCTGCTGGTAAAATTGATCCTCTGTCTTTTAGTGATATGCCAATTACTTTACTTTTAAAGTTTGTAGCTAAACGAAGTTCATCAGTAATGGTTGTGGTAAGTAAGTTTTTAGGAGACATTAAGCCAGCTCTGGTATCACTACCTACCGTTTTAACTGTGGTATCTTCGGCACAATAAACTCCTCGTTTTAATTGTGGATCGTACCAATCGTTTCCAATGATCCCGTTAATAGCTGGAACTGATCCGGTATAGATACTCGAGTGTCCGCATGCTGTATAGGTAGGAGTGTATGGAATAAAAGTATTCTCAGCAGAGAACCCTTCATTTACCATTCGCTTAAATCCACCATTTGAATATCTGCTATAGTAACGATACAGATAGTCCCATCTCATTTGATCAACAACTAAGCCTACAACTAATTTTGGTCTGTTTAATGTATTAGAAGATGTGTTTTTTGCTAGTGCTGTTTTTTTTTGTGCTATTGATCCCGTCGAGAACAGGGCTAAAATGGTAAATAAAAGGATAATTCTTTTCATCATTATTTGTTGAATTTTTAGAGTTTATAAGGCAAGAGAACAGTTTTATTAGGATTTTATAAAGTTAATTACTTGGCCATAGGTATCGTTTAATATAGTGTAAAAGTTTTATGGTATTTCGGCCACTACGAAAGTACTTCCACCTATATAAATAAGGTCATCGGCATTTGCATTTTTCTTAGCTGCATTTATTGCAAGTTCGACAGTTGGAAATACGAATCCTTTTAACCCATGGTTTTCTGCTTCACTTGCAAGTTCCTGAGCAGGCAGTGCCCTTTCTAGTTGTGGTTGGCAAAAATAATACGTGGCTTTTGCAGGAAGAAGATTTAGTACACCACTTATGTCTTTATCCTTCACCATCCCAATTACAACATGAAGTTTATTATGTGGTGTATCGTTGATGTTTTGCATCACTTCTGTTATACCTGCAATATTATGCCCGGTATCACAAACTATTAAAGGGTTTTTACTTAATATTTGCCAGCGCCCCATTAAACCGGTCAAACCTTTTACCTCTTTTAATGCAGCATAAAGTGCATCATTATCAATCTTAAAATCTAATGCCCTTAAAGTCTCGACTGCCTGAATAACAGTTAAAATATTCTTTAATTGGTACGTTCCAGTAAGATCAAGCAAGAGATTTTCAATCAATACATTTCCATTCTGCGAGATGGAAACTTTTAAATACTCATCTTCTTTAACTGACTTGCTAATTTGCAATTGCTTGTCGGCAAAAAGAATCAGGCTTTGTGTCTCCTTTGCTTTTTGAATAAAAACCTGATCTGTTTCTGGATGGCTTTCCCCAATTACGACAGGAATACCTGGTTTTATAATTCCAGCTTTTTCTCCTGCAATTTCCCTTAATGTATTGCCGAGGATGTTGGTGTGATCAAGACTAATATTGGTGATAACAGACAATTCTGGAGTTATAATGTTTGTTGAGTCTAATCGTCCACCCAAACCTACTTCAATTATAGCAATATCCACATTCTGTTCAGAAAAATATGAAAATGCCATGGCTACGGTAACTTCAAAAAAAGAAGGACTAAGTTCCTCAATTATTTCTTGTTGTTGATCAACAAAATCTATGACGAAATCTTTAGAAACCATTTCGCCGTTAATTCTGATGCGTTCCCTGAAATCCTTTAAATGAGGAGAGGTATACAATCCGGTTTTATAACCCGCTTGTTGAAAAATGGCGGCTAACATATGGGAGGTTGAACCTTTCCCATTTGTGCCGCCAATATGTATCGTCTTAAAATTATTTTGCGGATTATCCAGCCTTTCGCACATAGCGATGGTATTGTGCAAATCTTTTTTAAAGGCAACAGCACCCACCCTGGTAAACATTGGTAGTTTGCGGTATAAATAATCTATGGTTTGTTCGTAATTCATTTCTGATGCTTAATAACATCACAAAAGTATCAAAGCTACCTGATTATTTAACTTTAAAGTTGAAAACAACTACACCAATTTGAATATCTGGGGCGGTTTCTGATGGCGCTAAGCGAGCACCCATTAAAGCTTCCTTGCATTTTTGCCATAATTCCCTATCATTTAGGGTAGTTCCTTTAACTCCGGGAGTAGCATCTATAACAAGACCGGCTTTGTTTATTTTTATGCGTACAGCGATTTTACCAGTTTTCTGACCATCGTCCTGTGGAGTAACCAGGTTTGTGAATTTCCTTAATGCAATGGGAGTTTCCCCAAAACCAGATCCCCCTTCGCCATAATTATTAGCTAGCGGATCTCCATTTTTACTCCCTTGATTTCCTGGTGTATCACCTGTTCCATCACCTGCACCAGCTCCCTTACTGGATTTTCCTTTGTAGAGGGCATTTTGATTCACAACTGGTTTTGACGGTTTTGTCTCTGTATTAGTAGCAGTAGGAGTTGCTTCTTTTTTAGTTGCTTTACTCTTTACAACTACGGCATCTTCAGAGTTTTGCGTAACGATCTCTTTTTCGCTTGTTTGTGGAGTAGGAGTCTCTTTAGTTACTTCTTCTGGTGTAACTTTATCTGGTTTACGGTTATTTGCATTCGGATCGGCAGATGGCTCTTCTATACTGGTGTAATCTGATCCCATACCTGTAGGAGAAGTTCCATAGTTAACAACCATACCCCCCATACCTGCTTCTTCAGGCTCAAAGCTTCCTATAACGATAAAGAAGCTTAAAGCAAGCAATGCAGCCATGATACCGGTAGATATTGCCAGTGCCTTGGGATAATTGTTTTCTTCTTTAGGATAAGTCATTATTTCTTAGGTTCTACAGCGAGTACAACTTTGAGTTTCAATTTGTTACCTACATCGTAGATAGACATCACGTTTTCAATGGAAACCTTTCTTTCAGCGTAAACGACTATAGTTAAATCTGGTGATGCCTTTTGCATGGTTTCAACTACAGCCAGAATATTTTCAGGCTTAGTAGGTTGCTTATCTACAAAATAATTTAAATTATCATCTATGGATATAGTAACGGTTTTTTGGGAATTAGATTGTTGTCCTGCTTCTGAACGAGGTAGTAATAACTTCACTACCTGTGGATTAACTACAGCTGATGCCAATAGAAAAAACAAAAGCAGGAAGAACATGATGTCGTTCAAAGCAGAGGTATGTACTTCTACAGTTCCTTTATTTCTTTTGCGTAAATTCATTATTTTCCTGGCTCCTCTAATAGATCAATAAATTCGATAGCATCAGTTTCCATTCTTAAAATTATACGCTCAACCATCATATTTAAAATATGATATAGCACATAAGCAATAATACCTATGATCAGTCCTGTTGCTGAGGTAATCATTTTTGTATAAAGACCACCAGAAATTGTACCAATTTCAATAGCACCCTTAATGGAAACGTCATGGAAAATAGTAATTACCCCAATAATTGTTCCTACGAAACCAAGCATGGGAGCAATACCTGCAATAATTCCTAATATGCCTATGTTTTTCTCTAATTTCGATACTTCTAATTTTCCGTTGTTTTCAATGGCAGCTTCAATATCTTTAATAGGGCGACCAATACGTTTTAATCCTTTCTCAAGCATTCTTGCCAATGGAGAGTTATTATTGCGACATAAAGTTATTGCATTTTCTAATCTTCCATCATGAATGTATTGCTTAATCTGAAGCATTAGATTTGATTCAGTTTTAGAAGCTTTTCTTATTGTCAGGTATCTTTCAACAAAGATCACTAATCCCAAAAATGCCAAAAAAGCTAAAGGGAGCATTACCCATCCGCCTTTAAATAAAAGGTCTATGAAATGAAGCTCTGGTGGGGCAGTTGTAATTGCTTGGTTTAAGTTATTAGCGGTATCAATAAGCTTGTTAGCGGTATCAGTTGCACCTTGTAATAAAACGATCATATTTATTGTGGTTTGTGTGTGTGTTTATTTTGATGTATATAAATTCCTGGATCTTTTAATTTTGTAACTAGCAGTTTGCGTCCTTCCCTTGCACTTTCCTCATCTTTAAATGTTGCAATGCTAATTTTCAATCTCCTTTTACCAGGAAGGGTTGGGATAACTTTTGCAGTTATACCTATTGCTTTCATTTGGGCGATAAATTTATCTGCTTCCTTTTGATTAATTACTGAAGCACCAATAACCTCCCATGTAACAGGACCTTCAGGGCCACTAACTGTAGCTCCGGAAACAGCTGGCGTTGGAGCAGGACTAACAGCCAAACTATCCTTTTTTATTGAATCTGCAGTTTGTATTGCTCTCTCGTTAGCTATTCTGATACTATCTGCCTGGGCAATTGAATCAGTTTTGATTTTATCATTATTTTTGATCAGTTCAGAATTATCGTGAAGACCATTGTCGGATTTATTTAAAGCACCATTAAAAAGTTCGGGCTTAATAAAATACGCGGCCAATCCTATTGCTACTATTATTGCAAAGGCAATAATAATTTTTAGGTAGAACGGAAGTCCCTGATTTTCTTCTTCAATCTCTATTGGTTCAGCAATCTGTGGCTCTAGTGGACTTGGTGTGTTAAAGAATGGAGTATTGGTAACTTTTGGAGCAATAGGCTCTTCAACAACATTTGAGTCATCATCTAAACCCTCTGGGGTTTCAATCGAAATTGAAGAGGCAGGTTTTTGGGCTATTTTAACTTCTGATATCTCGTCATAAACAGGTTGGTCATCCCGTGCAGGTTTTTCTTCATGATGATGAACAATAACTTCTATCTCATCTGATCCATCACTCAAATCGGCATTATTATCTTCAAGATTCAATTGCTCTTCTGTAATGATAGGCTCTTGTTCAAAAGAAAGTGGTTGTTCAATAGCTGGTTCATCAGCTATTTCAGGTTCCGCAATGTTTTCATTAATAATGGCAGTTGCGTCTTCTTTTAAAGGAGGTAAACCATAAAAGTCAAAGCCAAAGTTTAGTTGATCTTTGGGGTTGAAAATTAAGTTTCCGGGTGTGCCAGATAGTATACCTATTTCTCCAAAATCAGCGTATTGCTTCTCGGAAAGCAGCTTTATTGTCTCATCAGTAAACTGGTCAATATAATAAGTAGCCGCCTCGGTTGATACGTTCCTTTTTTTACTGATGTAGGCGATGAGAGATTGAGATTCTCTATTCTCTTCTGCAAATGCCAAAGTATAACTTGGCGGCAGAAAAGAGTGTGTTTCAACATCGTACCTTCCTGGCGATTTCTTTTTATAAAAAGTACCCAGTCCAGAAATTCCAACTTCTTTACGAGTTTTTATAAGTTCAGTAAGGTATGATAAGATATCCATTCTGGTAAAAATAAATTTTAATTCCGTATCAACCAATTATTAATTAAAAACCTATTAGAATGAGTAGCTTATACCTCCGAAAACATTGAGCCCAATTACCTCATAATGCAGGTATCTGCTATACGATGAGTTTAACAAATTGTTGGCTCTCGCGAATGCAGAAAACTTATTATTTATTTTATATGATACTCCGGCTCCTAGATCGACAAATCCCTTAACAGTAACTACTGTTTCATTTGCAGGATCAGGTGTATAATAAGGATTAGCAGGAGCTGCAGTATAAATTTTTGCTTTGCTATCATCCTGAAGCGCTACAGAAGCATTAAGGGTTACTTTTTTGTTGATCACATATGATAGATCAGAACTTAAACGCATTTGAGGTTTAAACCAGCTTTGTGTTTCTGCGGCTGGTTTATAATCTTCAAAATTTAATTTACCTGTCCATTTTAAGGCATCACTTACCTGTACAGAGAGTTCCCCTTCTATTCCAATAAGTTTCATAGTTCCGAAATCGTAGATCACATCAAATTTATTGAAATTTGAAAAGTTGTTTACGAACAATGGCATGTCTTCAATGCTCTTGTGGTATACTCTTGCTTTGTATCCAAAACCAGGACCGCCTGTGCCTTTAATACCGCCACTGATACTTAGTTTTTCGATAGAATTTCTGATGGTAATATTGTTGTTCAAGAATGGATTCTCATCACTAAATTGTTTTAAAGAACTACGGTTTACATCACCTTTTACTTCTCCAAATATTTGCAGGTAATCAGGTATTAATGTAAAATCAGCTGTAACAGCCGGGAAAATCCTACTTGATGAGAATGCGCCAAATTCCTGTACAAAATTAATTCCAGCGGTTATTTTTACACCGCTGGCCTGTAATCTGATATAAGGATTTAACTTTAAAAGATTGTTGCCAACACTTACTAGCTCATCTTTAGTGCTTCCGAATTCAGTTGATGCAGCAAGACCTAAGTTAAACTTACTGATTCTCTTATTTACATATCCATTTAAAACAACTGAGTTTTCTTTGGCATTAAATTTATCACTCCAGATATATCCGTTAAGTTTCAATGCATAACTAAGGGCGTCGGGATCTTCTGTGTATTTATTTACAAGTTCCCCTTCTGCTTCAAAGAAATTAAGTGTTTGTTTTTCAGGATCGGGATTTAATGTCGGATTGTTCTTATCAATGCCATAGAAATATAATCCGTTTCTTTGAAAATTAACACGACCACTTAAGGTAACAACATCGCCAATGCTACGGCCAAAAACACTAAGTTTTTGCTGACTAGACTGTTGTTTATTTAGCTTGCCTGACTGACTAAAATGTTGAAAATATCCACCAGCTTGCATAGCCTCATCACGGCCCAGGTTTATATAGGCCTCGCCAAAAATAGTTTTCGCAGATCCGAAACCACCTTTAATATAGTTGTTTATTAGCTCTTCTTGTTTTTCGGCAACTACTTCCTGGGCTTGTAATTTATTAATGTCGGAATTTAGTTCTAATTTTCTATCTGTAAGGCTATAGTTAAATTTAGCCTTATATGTTTTTATATCATTCAGATCAGGGCTTCTTCTCAGTTTTACTGCCTCTGCTAAAATAGGTTTGTAAGGTCTTACAACTTCAATTTCTTCGGTAACAGCCTTCTCATCCGTCTTCTTTTCTGTAGTCTTTGTATCCTGAGCTTTCAACCCTAGGGATGTAGCTGTGATAAAGAAAAGGGTACTATATATTAATTTAGTTAATCTCATGTCGCTTAATCTTATTTAATTTTTTCTAATTTCTCTTTAGCAGTTGGAACGATATCATCCTTGCCTTCATAATTGTCGATAATACTTAAGAGCGTACTTTTAGCTTGTAACTTATCTTTTAGAGCTACATAATTATCTGCCAATAAAAGGAACGATTTGGCAACCCAATAGTCATAAGAGGCCATATTGTTAATCAGATCAAAACATGTTTTAGTTGAGGTTTTATAATCACCTTTGGCATATTGTACTGCAGCAATATTGTATTTAGCTTCGGCTGCTGCCAGGGTTTTAGTTTTACTTACTACATTATTGAAGGCTTTTACTGCACTTGTTGTATCGGCCTTTAATAAATAGGCCTTACCCGCATATAGATCAGCACTGTTCTTCTCTTCCTCAGAACCTTTTTCAGACTCTTTAATCAACTGAACATACTTGATCATATCATCAGGCATCTTTAATGCGTCGTAGGCTTTCAGGAGGTTATTTATAGCGTAACTATGGTGAACTTTGTAATCGGCAGTAGTTTCTAGTCTTTTTAGGTAAACAATTGCTTCGTTATATTTCTTCTGATCTAAAAACAATTGAGAGATACTTACCAGTGAACGTTCAGTATAATCACTTGTCCAGTCATTAAGAATGTACTCATAATCTGCAACAGCTTCCAGAGGGCGACCAAGCTTAACCAATGACTCAGCTCTAACAAACTTAGCTTCTTTGTCATGTATTGCTTTCGGATACTTATCAAAATAAGCATTTACAGCTTCAAAAGCACCTTTGAAGTCGCCTTTTAAATAAAGGTTATTTGCTCCCTGGAAAACTATATTATCTTGTTCTGCTTCGGAGAAATTACCTAGGGGAGTTGAATTAGCATAGGTGATGAAACCTTGTGAATCACCACGGTCAACATAGATATTTTTAATAGATTCTAATGCCTGTTTTGCTTCTTCGCTACTGGCGTAATCTCTGATTACTTTTTTGAATGACTCTAATGCCTGATCGTCTTTATCCTGATTATATTGAACAAGGCCAATGGTAACCAAGGCTCTTGGAACATAACTGCTATTAGGATATAAACTAACTAAACTAATAAGATCTGTACTAGATTTATCGAAATTGCCAATATTGAAATAAGTATAGGCAGTTTCGAAACCAGCATCATCAGCATAATTAGAATTAGGGAACTGTTTAAGAAGATCCTGCATGGTTCCAATTTTAGCCTCATTTTGATTTTCCAATCCCTGGATCATACCACGTTGAAAAAGTGCATAATCTTCGCCCGTAGATCTGGCATTGATGATCTTGTTATAGTTTACAAGTGCATTGCCGTAACTTTTATTTACAAAATAAGAGTCAGCTAACCTTATGATGGCATCGTTAACTGTTTTTTGATCCTTATCGTTACCCGCTAAGAAGCGTTCAAAGTATGTAGCTGCTTTTCCGTAGCTTTCGTTTTCAAATGCAGCGTAGGCAAGGGCATAATTTGCAAAATTATAAACCCCGGTTTTATCAGCATCAGGCATTCCAAGGAATGTTTCGAAATGTTTAACAGCTTCACCAAATTTTCTTAATTCGTAAGAAGCCTCGGCTTTCCAATACGTACTTAATGCGTGAATTTCTTTATCCTCGGGGAACTTCTCAGAACGTAAGAACATTGATAAAGCGTTAGGGAATGCTCGTTCGTTATAAAACTCCAGTCCTCTAAAGTAAGTCACTTTTTGATAAGCTTCTCTGGCCTCTGGCGATTTGCTTTGAATCGGTTCAAGAATATCTATTGCAGCCTGATAGTTTTTACTGGTCAATAGAATTTCTCCAAGTAAGGTTTTTGCTTCGTTAATTTTGCGAGAAGTTGGAAACTGTTTTAAAAAGTTCTGGGTCGCTTCAAGAGCTTGCTGATTAAAGTCTAGTTCATAACTTAACCTTGCATAATTGATCCATGATTCTTCTTGTATAACTTTATCAAAATCAAGTCTTGATGCCCTGAAGAAGGCACTTCTTGCTTTCTCTTTGTCTTTAAGAATAATGAAAGAGCGACCTAAAGTGTACATCCCGCTTTGAAGGTATACATCATCCGTATCAAGCTTTTCCAAAATTGAAACTGATTCAGGATATCTTTTCAATTGAAATAACGAGTATCCGTATTGATAAATGAAAAGGTTATTTTTAACATTTGATTTATCTTTAGCGTAGAACTCTTTGAAATACTTCTCTGCATTTACAAAATCAGATTTTGCAAAATATGAAGCAGCAATAAGACTTAACATCTCTGCCTCATATTGTTGTTTTGAAGATTTAAGAATGGGCAGGGCGTATTCTAATACATCATCATATCTTTCATCAAGATAATACATTGAAGTAATGTAATAAGGGTAACTAGCTTCGTATGTTGGAGATCCTTTAAGTTTCTCAAAGTTGCTTAATGCAGTTTTATATTCTTTGTTCAGGTAATTGATGTACGCAAAATAATAGGTAGCACTTTCCTGGAAAGGAGATTTTTCTTTTTTAACAGTTTCAAATAAAGGCTCGGCCTTTTCAATGTCGTTCTGTAAAAAATAAGCGTATCCTTGCTTAAACTGATATTCTAAACGTTGCTTAGCAGAAAGAGTAGAAGGATCTGTTTTTTCAAACCACTCTAATGCTTTCTTGTAGTTTTTCTGATCAAAATATGATTTTCCTACATGAAAATAGGCAAGTTTTGTATTGGGATTAAGTGGATAATCTTTTATGAAATTTTGAAATAAACTCTCTGCATCATTATTGCCCAATTCTAATGCGCAAACAGCAGCATAGAATTTAGCATTTTCTTTTAATAAGGAAAGTTCCGAGTTGCTTTCCTGTTGTGTTCCTGGTTTTTGTCTAAGCTGTTCAACCAGTTTAAATTGCTGGGCAGCAGCAACGTATTTTTCATTGTCAAGCAGTTCGAGTCCTGTTTGATAATTTTTATTGAGGTTAACTAGTAGGCTCGACTGGGCATAACTTGCAGTATAGCCGCCTGCTAGTAACAGCGGAATAAAAAAGTATTTTTTTTGCATCTGATTTCAAATATGGTTGGTACTAATATAGATATAGTATTGTGTCTTGATAGCATAAGAAATTAACATGTGTTAATAACACAGGTTTAACGAACAGAAAAAGAAAATGGTATAAAAAAGCTGTTAAAGAAAGTTAATCTCTTTGAGAGGCTAGTAAATAAAGTACTGCCATCCTTACGGCAACCCCATTTTCTACCTGTTCTAAGATGATTGATTGTTTGCTGTCAGCAACATCACTAGTAATCTCTACACCGCGATTAATTGGGCCTGGATGCATTACAATTATTTCTTTATCAAGATTGTCCAAAATCTGTTTATTCAGCCCATACATCATGGCGTATTCTCTTAATGAAGGGAAATATTTAATGTCTTGTCTTTCCAGCTGGATGCGGAGCATATTTGCCACATCACACCAGTTAAGTGCTTTAATCAGATCATGTTCAACCTTTACACCAAGGCTTTGGATGTGCTTGGGAATTAAAGTAGTAGGGCCGCAAACCATCACCTCAGCACCAAGCTTTTGTAAGCAAAGAATATTTGATATGGCAACTCTGGAGTGCAGGATATCGCCAACGATTACTACTTTTTTTCCGGCTACATCGCCCAGTTTTTGGCGAATGGAAAAAGCATCAAGTAGCGCTTGGGTGGGATGCTCATGTGCACCATCTCCTGCGTTTATAATTTGAGCTTTAATATGCTTACTTAAAAATTGTCCGGCTCCGGCATATGGATGTCTCATCACTACCATATCCACTTTCATAGCCAGGATATTGTTTACAGTATCTATTAGCGTTTCTCCTTTACTCACAGAGGAAGAAGACGCTGCAAAATTAACCACATCAGCTGAAAGCCTCTTTTCTGCCAGTTCGAAAGAAAGTTTGGTTCTGGTGGAGTTTTCGAAGAAGATATTTGCAATGGTGATATCTCTCAAAGATGGAACCCTCTTGATAGGTCGGTTAATTACATCCTTAAAGTTATCTGCAGTTTCAAAAATTAATTCAATATCATTCCGGTTAATATCTTTGATACCTAAAAGATGTCGGGTTGATAATTTCTCTACTGCCATACTATTTATTGCTTTCTGATAATAAGATAACTTTGTCTTCTCCTTCGGTTTCTTTCCAGCTTACCTTAACCTTTTGTGAGTTTAGGCTGTCTACCTTCTGGCCTATATAATCTGGCTCGATAGGTAGTTGTCTGGAAAAACGCCTGTCTATTAACACCATTAGTTCAACCTTTTCAGGCCTTCCATATGCAAGTAATGCATCCATTGCAGCCCTAATTGTTCTGCCGGTCCACAATACGTCATCAATAAGGATAACATTCTGGCCTTCAATTATAAAATCTATGGTATTGCTGTTTGCAGAAACTATTCCGTCCTTTCTCCTAAAGTCATCTCTAAAAAAGGTGATGTCCAGATTGCCTTTTTTAATGTTGGTTTTTTTAAGGATTTGTGAAAGCTCTTGTTGCACCCTGTCGGCAAAGTAACTGCCTCTTGGCTGTATACCTATTAAAACAGTATTAGAAAAATCGATGTGATTCTCAATTAATTGATGACAAAGTCGCTTAATTGTGATTTGGAATTTTTGTCCGTCTAGCAGGGTTCTCTTTTGCATTGACTAAATTGTTGTACAAATATAGCCAAAAAGTTGTAACACCAAACCTCTGAGTAAGCTTTTTGAAAATATTCTAGGTTGTAATTTAAATCAAGGTATCAAAAGTTGAAATCTCCATCATACATACCGTGAGGTTAAAAGTGAAATGTATTATAATTCCATACCAAAGTGTATTTTCGCTAATCCTTATTTGGGCCAGGACAATTGAAAAAGGTAACATCCAGAAAAATGATGTCATGCTGAGGTGCATAAAAAAGAATAGAATAGAGGTAATGTATATGGCCTCTTTTTTGTCTACGATTGTTAGTAATTTTTGCATCAGATAGCCCCGGTAAGCCAGCTCTTCAAATAATGCTGGGAATAAGGCAACTGAAATAATCATGATGTATTTGCCATATTTATGCGGCTTGTATATAGTGTAATAAGAATAATCTGTATTGAAGAGCGAGTGGTTTAAATGCTCAACAAGAAATTGAACTATAATAGATGCCGTTATACTTATTATAATACAGATAATAGTTTTTTTAAGGGAAAAATTTGGCCATTTTAACAGATGCGCATTTTCTCTCCAGTTATAAGAGAAGAATAGCACCGCTGTTCCCGCCATTATTATATCAAAGATAATTGCTGTAGATATGTCGAAATTATCTATCGATAGTGCTGCAACACAGCAAGTAAGCTCTATAGCAAAAAATAGCCCGATCTGTTTAAGTCCGGGCCATTTTCTAGAGTCTATAAGAGTTTGGTCTTTTTTCTGTTCTTTACCACAAATGCTGCAATATTTATTGTTGATAGATATTAAACCATTACAGTGGCTGCATTCTATTTGCTGAATTTCCTGAGTTTCCAATTAATTGATGTTCAGTTCTTTTTTTAGTTTGTCGACTTCTAAAACTGATCTAATTCCTTTTATAAGGTAAACAATAATAATCACCTTTAAAATAATGCCTGAAAATATTGTAACGGGGTCTACAATGGCATTTATAACATGGATAATCACATAAAGTGACAATCCGGATATCATAGCTGCTGTTGGTTTGGTTTTGCTCCATACGCCAAAAGCTAAAAAAGCTCCTATAAGTATCACCGAGGTAAATAGAATAGCGAATTTATCCTGTTCATTTTTAGCTGTAAAATATCCAACAAAAAATGATATTACGCTAAGTCCTGCAATCCAGTATAGTGATTTTCGGGCAGATTCGACATTATTATTTAAATCCGAAAGGTCGATTTCTTTAGCATTTCTTTCAGAATAAAAAAAGTCTTGTTCTTGTTGAGTTCCCTTAAGTGGGAAGCCACATCCATTGCAAAATAAATCGTCAGATTCGTGCTTGTTATTACAACAAGGACATGAGTTTGTATGATATTCCATATAAGGCGTTAATTTATTTAAAGATATAACTGTAATAAGTAATCACAAAATTAATTGAAAATTACCTTTACTTATTTGTGTATGTTTTACTGTAATTTATAAGCATTAAATCGTAACGCTTAAACTGCGTCTTTAGCCTTTTCTTAAAATCGACATAATTGCGTTTATTTTTTTGGCTCCATAAAACTTCGCTAAGTGCATCTAATCTGGGGAAAAGCATATATTCAGCTTTGGCTGGATTTGCAATATATTCCGACCAAAGGTTTCCCTGTCCGCCCCAAATATATTCTGCTTCTTGGGCAGTAAGTTCAGCAGGAACGGGCTCATAATCATAAACAGTTTTTAGTGGTAAAAATTTAGCCGCCGTCAATGAGTCATCTTTCATAAACTGACCGTGATTAAAGTACATAGAATTTTCTGGAGTCATGATTACTTTATGGTGTTGTTTTGCCGCTGCAATGCCACCTTTCTCTCCACGCCAGCTCATCACAATAGCATTAGGCGCCAGGCCACCATCCAGAATCTCATCCCATCCAATTATCGTTTTTCCTTTACTGTTTACAAATTTTTCCATTCTATGAATAAAATAGCTTTGTAAACCATTCTCATCTTTTAATCCTTTTTCTTTAATCAGCTTTTGGGCAAATGGAGATTGTTTCCACCAAATCTTTGAACATTCATCACCTCCAATATGAATGTACGGAGAAGGGAATAATTCCATTACTTCTGTCAGAACATCTTCCAGAAAGCTAAATGTTTTCTCAGTTGGCTGTAACACGTTATTGAATTTGTTGAAGATACCCCATGTTTGCGCCACCTGAGTTGGTATGGAAGGAGTGGTTCCCAATTCCGGATAAGCGGCTAATACTGCCATATTATGTCCGGGCATTTCAATTTCAGGAATAACGGTGATGTACCTTTCTGCTGCATATTTTATTATCTCTTTAACTTCCTCGTGTGTATAGTATCCTCCATATCTAATCCCGTCGTTTCCTGTTCCAGGATAAAGGCCAATAATAGTTCCATTACGCCATGCACTAATTTCCGTAAGCTTGGGGTGTTTTTTAATCTCTATCCGCCAACCATGGTCATCAGTCAGGTGCCAATGGAAATAGTTTAGTTTGTGCAGTGCCAGATAATCAATGTATTTCTTAATAAAATTAACATCAAAAAAATGCCGACTAACATCAAGGTGCATTCCCCTATAGGCAAAGCGGGGATAATCAATAATCTCCACTGTTGGAATAGTCAGTTTTTCCGGATTGTCTGGTTGCGATGGTAAAAGCTGTATAATACTTTGTATCGCATAGAAAATGCCTTGGGGAGATGGCGACCCTACATTTATTGTGGTTGGAAGCACTGAGAGTGTGTACTTGTCAGGATTGGGATATAATGTGCTGTCTACAATTAAATTTATAGATCGCCGAGGGCCAATTTTTGTAATCTCAGTAATTATTTCCAGTTGTAAGTTATAATGGTTAGAGATATAATCTGATAAGAATTGAGCGGAAGACTGCGCCTGTGAAGTATTAATAAAGATCACAGTGTTTTTATCGATACTAAATTTCTCGTTGGGTATGGATCCTGCCCTCATTTCAACGGGTGCAGGTATTATATCTTGCGCACTCAGTTTAAAGGAAAGAATGATGAGTAAAAATAAGCTAAGTGTTATTCTCATAGTAGGAGGTATCATGTGTGTTGCTCAAAAGTAATAATATGAGTCCAAATTTTAGAGCAAAAAAAAGGCCCTCAAATTTTGAGGGCCTTTATATTATATAAAGTTAAATGGAACTAGCTTTTTTTAGCTTTATTCTCTTCACCTTCCATTTGTTGTTTTAATTGTGCAAGCACGCCTAAATCACCTAATGTAGATTTTTCAACTGAATCTTTAACTTTTTTCACTGCATTGCTAGATGCTTTAGCTTCTTTTTTCTTAGTAGCTCTTTCTTCAGCAACAGCTTCAGCTTTAGCCTCTTCCCAGATACGGGCGTGAGAAACAACGATACGTTTAGCATCTTTGTTAAACTCAATGATTTTGAAATCATTAGTTTCTTCAGCTTTGATAATAGTACCATCTTCTTTAGCCATATGCTTAGTAGGTACGAAACCTTCAACACCATAAGGTAAAGCAATAACAGCACCTTTATCAGTTACTTTAACAACAGTTCCCTGGTGGATTGAATCTACAGTAAAGATAGTTTCGAAAGTATCCCAAGGGTTTTCTTCAAGTTGTTTGTGACCTAAGCTTAATTTACGGCTTTCAACGTCTAATTCAAGAACAACTACGTCTAATGTATCACCAACTTTAGTGAATTCGTTAGGGTGGTTAACTTTTTTAGACCAAGAAAGATCAGATATATGGATTAAACCGTCAATACCTTCTTCGATTTCAACAAATACACCGAAGTTAGTCATGTTTTTGACTACAGCAGTATGTTTGCTTCCAATAGGATATCTTTCAGCAACATTTTGCCAAGGATCTTGAGTTAATTGTTTAATGCCTAAACTCATTTTACGCTCGTCTCTGTCTAAAGTTAAAACTTCAGCTTCGATTTCGTCGCTAACTTTCAGGAATTCCTGAGGGCTACGTAAGTTTTGAGACCAAGACATTTCTGATACGTGAATTAAACCTTCAACACCAGGAATGATTTCAAGGAAAGCACCGTAATCAGCAACAGTAACAATTTTACCTTTAACTTTAGAACCAACAGCTAAGTTAGCATCTAAAGATTCCCAAGGGTGAGGAGTTAATTGTTTTAATCCTAATGCGATACGTTTTTTCTCGTCATCAAAGTCAAGAACTACAACGTTGATTTTTTCGTCTAAGCTCAATACTTCTTTTGGATGCTCTATGCGGCCCCAAGAAATATCAGTGATGTGAAGTAAACCATCAACGCCACCTAAATCGATGAATACACCGAAGTCAGTGATGTTTTTAACAGTTCCTTCAAGTACCTGACCTTTTTCAAGTTTAGATACGATCTCAACTTTTTGGCTTTCTAAGTCGTCTTCAATTAAGATTTTATGAGATACAACTACGTTTTTAAACTCGTGGTTGATCTTAACAACTTTGAATTCCATTGTTTTACCCACGTATACATCGTAATCGCGGATAGGTTTGATGTCAATTTGAGAACCTGGTAAGAAAGCCTCAACACCCATAATGTCAACAATAAGACCACCTTTAGTACGGCTTTTAACAAATCCGTTGATGATTCTGTCATTGTCAAGGGCTTCATTGATAGTTTCCCATGATCTCTGAGTTTTAGCTCTTTTACGAGATAAAATCAATTGGCCGTTAGCATCTTCTGGAGCTTCCACGAAAACGTCAACTTTATCGCCAACTTTCAAATCAGGTGTATCACGGAATTCAGAAGTAGATACTAAACCGTCTGATTTAAATCCAACGTTCAATACCACGTCTTTGTTGTTTATAGAAACAACAGTACCGCTAATGATTTCACCTTGAGTGATTTGATTGAAAGTATCGGTATACATGTCTTCAAACTTTTTACGGTCTTCATCCGAGTATTTTCCGAAAACTTTATCATCAGCATCCCAGTCAAAATCTTGATCAGGTGTTGCTAACGATGATTTGATCTGTTCGATCGACACTGAATCAGCTTCTGATTCAATGGTTTCTTTTTCTGCAAGACGAGCATCTGCGCCTTGTAGTTCAGCTGTTTTAGCCTCTAGTTCTTTTTCTGCTACTTGTTTTTTAGCCATTAAAATTAAATCTCCTTTTCCCGTTAGGGACGGCAAAGATAATAATTAATATTTTTAAAGAAAAGACTTTTTTGATAAATGTTGTTGATTTAGAACAGATTGTGTAGGGATTGCCACAACATTTAAATAAGTATATATATAATAGTTATTCTAAAAAGGTTGGGGGATTTGTGCTATGCAACCCGCACTTTAAATTTATCGCGATAATCTTTAGGCGGCATTCCGGAATTCTTTTTGAACAGCTGCCTAAAGGTTTTAAGATCATTATATCCTGAATTTAGCATAACTTCCAAAATGCTTTGATTTGTTTGTTCGAGGAGTTTTTTAGCGGCTTCTATCCTGGTTTTTTGAAGATATTCAATTAGTGTATTCCCCGTAGCCTGTTTAAACCGTCTGATAATATTGCGCCGGCTAGATGGGATTTGTTTTAATATATCATCAATTGTTATAGGCTCACTATAGGTGTTTTCCATGCAATGCTGGATTTTGGACACCAGTTCATCTCCATGGTCGCGAATAGGGGTAAAGGATCCAAAATGACTTTGTTGCTCACGGTTCATATCAATTGAAAATATTTTGGCTACACGTACTGCTACGTCGCGATTGCAGTAGTTATGAATTAACCTAAGTAGTAAATGAAAGCTACTTGTTGCGCCACCACTTGTATATATTCTTGTATCATGAGTAACTACGGCATCAGGCTTAAAAGTTACATCTGGAAAGTAAGAGGCAAAAGCTGAGCTGGCGTTGATATGAGTGGTTGCTTGTTTACCATTAAGCAAACCGCTTGCGGCTAGTAAGAATGCTCCAGTGCAGAAACTGGCGATCTCTGCACCTTTTTTATATTGTTGTTGTAGCCAGGGTAAAAACTCAACATTTTCATTTAATGATAAGCCTATTTCTCCGGTGTCAAATGCAGGTATTAACACAATGTCTTGTCTATCAGAGGAAGTTAAAAGCTTGGGAATATATTTTTCAAAGATGGCTACCTCATTGGTGTAATCTCCAATGTAAAATAGATTCAAATTAAAAATAGCATCCTTACCATTCGATTTATAATAGCTGTTTACAGTATCAAATACGTCTAAAATCGCAGCAATACTAAGGAGACGATATTTTTTAGTTAATAATAGTGCAACTTGTATCATAGGTTTTGCATTTGGAAATGCAAATTAGGAAAAAAATGCTCAAGCCAATGATTTCTTCACACAATGCTCAGACTTCCTTCACACCAAACTCACTAGTAGGTGCTTTTTTGTGAAGGAAGTTTGCACAATGTGTGAATTAAGTGAGAGATTGCTTGCTTTTCTTTTTCCGTCCGCGCCAAATCAGGAAGCCGGTGATGGGTAGGCTGGCAGCAATCAAACTGGCTGCGAAGGCCATTATTTTTCCCGGAAGCCCCAATACTGCTCCTACATGAATGTCGTAGTTCATACGGGCGATCTTATCAGCTGCTGTCGCATTCTCAAGTTTACCATACATATGGTTTACCTCTATTTCTTGCAGTGTGTAACGGTCGTAAAACAGGTAGTCCGACTTCCAATAAGTGTCGGGATCAGGATTAATCGATATTTCTACTGCTGAGTTTTTAGCATGAGGGGGATGCACATCCATACTGCCTTCAAAACCGGGTCTTTCGGTTCTTGCCTTTGCCCAAAGAATATCCTCTGCGGGTGCTTTACCCACAGCTGACGCAACTAATTTAGCATCAAGAGCGCTTTTTGAGATACTTTCTTCAAAAGGAATCATCTTCTTACCAGCTGAAGATACCCAGTAGACAGATTTAGCAAACCATTGAAAACCCATTACCAACCCAGAAAATGCTATAAAAATCAGCACCCATGTCATGTAAAAGCCAAATACATTGTGGAGGTCATAGTTTACCCTTCGCCATTTTGCATTCCATTTTACAGTAAAGCGTTTTTTGCTTGCAGCTTTATTTTTAGGCCACCAAAGTATCAATCCTGAAAATAATAAGAAAGTAAATAACAAGGTGGCAGTAGCGAGAATAGGCTGACCGATATTTGGAGGTAGCCAGAGATAATAGTGGCCCATTATCATGATCCTGAAAAAGTCCCAGGCCATATCTTTCACTTTCAAAACTTCACCTGAATATGGGTTTACATATACAGTCCAGTAATAGTCTTCACCTTCTTTAAAGTAAGATACTATTGAGGCTCTTCCGTTTTGATATCCTATACTATGGGCTTCTTTACCAGGCAGTGCACGGTCTGCAATTTTCTTTATTTTGGAAGGAGGTAGCAGAGGCTCATTTCTTATCTCGGCATATCTGTAAGATTGTACTGTATCCTCTATTTCCCGCTGAAATGCCAGTATACAGCCTGTGATACCTAGAAAACATACAAATAGCCCGGATGTTAATCCGAGCCATAAGTGTATTCGTCCAATCCAGTATTTAAACCGGTATTTTTTGTTATTAATCATTAAAATTTATAGGCTATACTTAATCTATAATTTCTTGGAGATTCTGCCTGCCATGAATAAACTGCTTGTTCATAAGTTGGTGCGTTCCAATAATTGGTGTAATATGCTCCTGAATATAAATATTTATCCAGGATATTAAATACGTTTCCAGTGATTCTTAGATTTTTGTTTTCCCAGAAAAGTCCGGCGTCCAGCTTAAAATAATCAGGTAGATTCTGTTCTGAATTATCTCCGCTATACGTACCCATAGCTCTGCCTGCCAGATAGGTAAAGCCTGATGAAATACCTGTGCCTTTAAGAGCTCCCCTTTGTAAAGTATAACTTAACCAGGCATTAGAGGTATGTTTTGAAAAGCCGGGAACTACATCGCCAACAGCCATATCAGTTACACCATCTGCTACTTTGGTTACCTTGCCATCTGTATATGCATAATTGGCTATCAATTTCAAGCCAGTAAAGATCTCGCCTTTTAAGTCGAATTCTATACCCTGTGCTCTTTTTTCGCCAACAACTATGCTAAAGTTATCGCCAGCTCCATTGGAGGGGTCTGAAGCAAGTTCGTTCTGTTTAAGAATTCGGTATACAGATAAAGTAGTATTCCATTTTTCATCAAACCAATCCTTTTTAATACCAACTTCGTAATTGGTTCCGGTAATTGGATCAATACTTCCCCCATTACGTAAAAATCCAGTTTGGGGTATAAATGCTTCATCGTATACAGCATATATAGAAGTATTTTTGTCTACCGAGACGCTTAATCCCACACGCGGTGTGAAATGTTTTGCTTTGTCGGGACTTCCTCCCCATGCCGACTGGCTTACATAGGTATACCTTCCGGCAAGTGTTAAACGAATTCTGTTATCCAGAAAACCAAGTTCGTCTTGTAGATAACCGCTTAGGTATTTTTGGTCCATTAACCCACCTGCGGCAATTGCCCGGTCTTTCAAACTAGTTACTCTGTCAAATTCAGGATAGCCATTAGATGGAAAACCATAGTTAGGATTTTTTAAATCAAAAGGTGAAGATGGGAGATCCAAATCATGGGATTGACCCCAATCTGCCATATAGCTTTTTTTTCCTCCATCAAAGCCGGCTAAAATATTATGATTAATACCACCTGTTTTTACCTTTCCGTTGATAAAGAATTGGGCTAATTTCATGGTGCTTTCAGCATCCCAAATACCAACATTTCTAATTAGGGTGCTGTTGGCGTATACTGCAGATGGCCATGAACTATATCCATTTTGCAGGTATTTGGAATAGGCTACCTGTGCCGTTGCTTTCCAGTTGTTACTAAAGTTGTGTTGTAAATTAATAAAAGCACTATGATCGTTAATTCTGGTTGGAGGCACTCCCGGTTGGGTAAGTGTAAAATCACGGGGCAGGGTGGCGTAACCTTCAGGAGAGAAGATGTAAAACGAACCTACTTCCGTCATTTTTGCATTTTGCCATGCATATTCTGCAGTTAATTTAGTTTTATTGGATAACTGGTAGCTTAATGAAGGCGCAAAGGTGTAGCGGTCATTTTTCTCAAACGGTCTGAATGAGTCCTTTGTTTGAGCCGCGGCATTCAATCGGAACAACAACTTTCCATCATCGGTTAATTTCCTGTCAAAATCTATACTGGTTCTATATAGGTCAAAGCTGCCTGCGGTAAAAGAAACTTCTCCACGGTTGTTGCCCGTTGGTTTTTTGGTAACAACGTTATACATTCCACTTGGATCTCCATTACCTATCATAAAACCTGCTGGTCCTTTCACGAATTCAATATGATCTACCATACTCATATCCTCTGTAAGCGGTCCCCAGTATGATGCAACAAAGTTAAATCCATTTCGCATCGCTTGAATTTGTGAACCACGCATTGTGATATTGGTATACATGTCGCCCCAATGCTCTAGCCTTGCAGCTCCACTGACGTTCCTGAGTACTCCATCACTCATGCTAATTACTTGCTGATCAGCCAGGGCTAATGAGCTAACAATCTGAATGTTTTGCGGTATTTCTAACAATGGTTGGTTTAATCTTAAAGATGATGAGGGTTGATCTACTTTGTATCTTTTGGCATTTGTAGATATGTTTACCTCTTCCAGTGTGCTAAGGTCTTCTCTCAATACAAAATCAACTTTAGTACTTGTTGATTCTGTAACGTCTGCGGTTTTTTCTTGAGGACTTAAACCAACCGCTGAAACTCTTATGGTATATCTTCCAGGATTCACTTTGTTGATTTCATAATCACCCTTTTCATTCGTAGTTGCCCCAAACGGTGTCCCAATTAACTTAACAGATACAAATGCAGCATTGTGCCCATCTGATGTGGTGATCTTTCCGGTAATGCTGCCGGTTTGTTGGGCCATAGCATTAACTGAGAGAAACAACAGCGTTATAAGTACATTAAATACTCTAAAATTATTCATTTATTCTTTTGTTTGCTTATTTGGATTAATTCTAATTTGCTGCAAAGTAAGTGTCTAATATTTTATAATCAAAATTTATTTAGAATTAATCTAATCTGATTGGTTTTGTGGTTTTAAAAAATATCTTTAAAACGTTGGTTTAGGAGAAAAAATGAAATGTTTTGGAAGGAGCCTACCTTTGATAATCCCGAAGGGGTTAAAGAACCTATACTGCAAGCTAGTTAGATGGAAGAATAGGAAATAATTCCTGATTTACTATATTGCAATATTAATCGGGAATTAAATTAATGGAAAAAAAAGTTTCAATTAAGGATATCGCCAAATTATTGGGTATCTCAATCAGTACGGTTTCTTTTGTAGTAAATGGTAAAGCTAAAGAAAAAAGAATTAGTGAACCATTGACTAAGAAGGTTTTAGAACTCGTTGAAGAGCTGGGTTATAAGCCAGATGCTTTGGCAAAAAGTTTTCGTACTGGAAAAACCAATATTATCGGGTTTTTGGTTGATGATATTTCAGAGCCTTTTTTTTCCAGTATTGCACGACTTATAGATGAAAAGGCTTCACAAAAGGGCTATAAAATAATTTATAGCAGCACAAAAAATAATAAAACGAAAGCACAGGAATTGCTACAGATTTTTCAGGACCGACATGTTGATGGCTATATCATAGCTCTTCCTCATGGTTTGGAAGATGAAGTAAAGTTGCTGACGAAGAGTAGGAAACCAGTTGTTTTGTTTGACAGGTATTTCCCTGATATAAAAACTGATTATGTAATTATTAATAATCATCAAGGCACATGTAGCGCTGTTAAACACCTAAAAGATGGAGGGTATAAGAACATTGGATTTATTACTATTGATACAATTGAGCAACAGATGCTCGATCGTTTGAGTGGTTATGAAGATGCGGTTAAAGCAGAAGGGCTAAACTCATATGTTAAAAAACTTACTTATGCGCCTTCGAATGAATTAATTCAAGAGGTCGCTGATTATTTGAAAGAAGAAAAAAAGTTAGATGCAGTTATATGTGCTACTAATTATATCACTATGGCAAGCCTAAGAGCAATACAGAAATTGGGTTTAAAAATTCCTAAAGATATAGCTTTGCTTTCTTTTGACGATTTTGAACTACTTGAATTCTCTGCTCCTCCAATTACAGCAGTAGCCCAGCCACTTGAAAAAATCGCCGAAAATATCATGAAAATATTATTGAATAGACTGGATAATCAAAAAGGAGATCATGAATCTTATGAGGTAATATTACCTACAGTCTTAAACATCAGGGACTCAACTACAGTCAAATAATAACAATAGCTTCAGCGTTTATCCAAAAATTATATTTGGTTAAATTTATTAGAATGATTTTGGAACTAAATAAGATTTGGTAAATCTTTCCGATACAGGATAGTTTACTGAACTTTATGGGCTTTATTTTTTAAAAAGATCCTTCCGACTTTTGCGGGTATCAACCTAAACCGCAAAGGCTAATAAAAAATATAATTTTGGAGCAGGCCCATGTATTCTTCCGGATATTGTTTTAAATAGTGCTTCGGGTGCTGTTAAAAATTATAATAGAACAGGGTTAAGTATCCTTGAGATTTCTCACCGCTCATCAGAATTTGAAAATGTAATAAATGAATGCCAAAGTCTTGTAAGGGAGCTTTTAGAAGTGCCTGATGACTATAGTGTTCTGTTTTTACAAGGTGGTGCAAGCACACAGTTTTCTATGGTACCCATGTGCCTGATGCAACCTCACAAAAGGGCTGTTTATCTAGACACAGGATACTTTTCTCTAAAAGCCATTAAGGAGGCCAGTTTGTTCGGGCCTGTTCATATAGCAGCAAGCTCAAAAGGTAGTGACTATGACTTATATACCTTATGATTACCATATTCCTGCTGGCTCAGCGTATTTCTATTGTACATCAAATAATTCAATAGAAGGCACCGAGATTTTTGCTTTCCCTGAAACGGAGGTACCAATGGTATGTGATATGTCTTCCGATATTTTCAGCAGAGAAATTAATGTAGCAGATTTTGACTTGATCTATGCAGGCGCCCAACATGGGACCGGCTGGTTTAACATTGGTAATTGTTAAAAAAGCTTTGCTACAAGCAATTCAAAACCTAATTCCTTCCATGTCAGATTATCGCATATATGATAGTCATAATTCCATGTTTAATACGCCTCCTGTATTTTCTATTTATGTGGCAATGCTGAATTTACGCTGGTTAAAGGAAATGGGAGGTGTTAAACAAGCAGAACAAAAGAATATAGCAAAAGCAAATCTGCTTTATGATGCAATTGACCGTAGCAATTGTTTTTATGGATTGGCAGACAAGGCTGACAGATCAAGAATGAACATAACGTTCAAAATGTACAACAGGGAACGGGAAACTGAATTTTGCTGAAAGCAGGGGAGTAGTTGGAATTGGACGTTTTGGTTCTTTGGGTGGTTTTAGGGCTTCTCTTTACAATGCGATGGATATTTCGGGTGTTGAAGTTTTGGTGCATTGTATGAACGATTTTACAAACAAAGATCTATTTAGAAATTTTAAACTTAAACAAATATAAATGCAGTATGAGAAGATTAAAGATCACTCAATCAATCTTAAACAGGGATTCTAGAGAATTATCATGGTACTTAAATGAGATAAACAAAATCCCCTTATTAACTCCAGATGAAGAGGTAAGTCTTATAAAAAAAGTGAGAGAAAATGTGCCAGGAGCAAGGGATAAGGTGGTCGAGGCCAATCTCCGTTTTGTGGTTTCTATTGCAAAAGCCTTTCAGGGCAAAGGGCTTCCTTTGGTCGATTTGATTAGTGCCGGCAATATTGGACTTATATATGCTACAGAGAAATTTGATGAGACCCGTGGATTTAGGCTCATTTCTTATGCCGTTTGGTGGATTCGTCAGAGTATCTGGACATATTTACAAGAAAGTAATCGTATAGTAAGGTTGCCTGGTAACAAAATTTTAAACTTACTGAAGATTAATAATGCAAATAATTACTTTGAGCAAAAAAATGAAAGGTTGCCTACTTATGAGGAGCTTAGTGAAGAACTTGGTATTTCTGAAGACAAAATAACGGATTGTATATTGGATTCACAAAAGACCCATTCTCTTGATATGGTAATAAATGATGAAACAGGTTATACTTTAATGGATACTATTGCAGATGAGAATTCACCCGCTACAGATGCCTCGCTGATCCACGAATCTTTTCAATATGATATAGAGCGATTACTTAAGATATTACCTTCCAGACAACACATGATACTAAAAATGTTTTTTGGAATAGGCCAAACTGTTCATACTCTTGAAGACATATCAATTTTTTTAAACCGTTGTAAAGAGAGGGTCCGACAGCTAAAAGATGAAGTTTTAATGTTTATACGTATTTATTTAAGAAACAACCCTTCTTATCGCTTTTAAATAAAAAACCGCCTGTTAATAAACAGACGGCTAGACAAAACTATTGAACCTAATTAATTGCCTTATTTTTTATTTTCAGCTGCTTTTGGGGCAACAGCTGTAGAGGTTTTTTTAACAGCGGCTTTTTTATGTGATTTAGTTTTGTGGGCTACAGGTTTTTGAGCAGCAGCAGTTGTTTGAGTAGCTGGTTTTTGAGCAGCAGGAGTTTGTGCAAATGCGCCAAAAGTTGTTGCAACTAATGCTAACGCTAAGATTGTTCTTTTCATATCTAAAATTATTTTGTGTTAATTGTTAGATCAAAGTTGCAAAGCAAACATGAAGATTTAATGAAGATAGATAAAGGCTAAAAATGGAAGATAAGTTCGACCGTAGTGCCTTTATCTTTTTCAGATTTGATATCTATTATAATCTGATGAAATGCCGCTATACTTTTTGCAATAGCCAGACCCAGACCATAGCTGTCCTCCTTTTTTGATTCGAATTTTTCGAAACGAACAAAGGCATCTTTCACTTCATCAAGGTTCATTCCCTGACCAGTGTCGGCAATGTAAAGATGGAAACCATCACTTTCTTTATTGCCATATATGTTTATCACACCCGATGGAACATTGTATTTAATGGCATTGCTAACCAAATTACTTATTAAAGTGTGGAGCAGTGAACGATTTCCGGTAAAAGTATAATCTTCAGGAAGATTGATGTTTAGTGTTAAACTCATCATCAAAAGCCTATGTTCTAATTCCTCATATACTTCGGCTACTGTATCTCTTATAGAAATAAGATCCGGCTTGTTAAACTGATTGTTTTCAACTTTAGAAATTAACAACAAGCTGTTTATAATTGATTTCAGACGACTTAGGGTTTTAAGGCAGGCAAATAATTTGTTTTCACCCTCTGGAGATAGCTTTTCATCGTTCAGTAAATTTTCTAGTCGGGTATTTAAAACTGAAATCGGCGTAAGTAATTCATGAGAAACATTGGCAATAAATTCCTTTTCTGTTAAAAATAAGGTTGCAATTTTATTCATTAATATGCTGATACTATTATCTAGTATTTTGAAATCTTCTGTTGTGGTTTTTATTGGTTCATAATTGAAGTTGATTGGGTCATTTACCCGGTTTAGCTTCTGATCTATAATCCGATAAAAAGGAGCTAGTAAAAATTGGGTGAAAGCCAGGTCAGTTATTAATGTTAAGATAACTGCAGCAAGAAGTATAAAAAATGTAAAAACTGAAATGGTATGTTCTAATTGGTATACCGTTGCCATGGTCTCGCCCAATTCGAGTTCATATCTTGTCCCTTCAAAAACCAGGTCTGTAGTAAGGATCTGATACTCCTCTTCACTATCTTCTATACTGCGTATTTCTTGGCTAAAGTGATTTTTAAGGGGTTTGTTGTCTTGTTTAATTTCTTTTAGAATGATGTATTCTTCCTTAAGTAGGTTGTAATCGGTAAAGGTTTTTTGTTGTGTGAGTAAGTCATTGATCTCTCCAGTTGAGAGGTTTGATACAAATTTAGCTTTCTTCTGAATCAAACGCTGCTGAAGGTGTTTTACCGAGATATGATTAATAGATACCAGTATTAATATCCCCAGAAAGGTAATAATAGCGATCTTGGTTAGCGTGTTATATAAGGCAAGCTTAAATTGTAGTTTCATAATTGGATTAACTATATGAAATTACGCATTAGAAGTTGATTCTGTATCCGATACTTCTAACTGTTTCAAACCAGTTAATGGATGAATGAGCCGATAGTTTTTTACGTAGATTTTTAACATGTACATCAACAAAGTTTGAATCTGAATTAATTTCCAGAATATCACCCCAAACATGTTCTGTAAGATTTACTCTTGAAATTACTCTGTTTTTATTTAACACCAGGTAATTGAAAATTTCAAATTCCTTATTTGTCAAATTAACCTTTTCTCCATTAAAACAAACTTCATGGTTTTTAATGTCCAGGGTAAATTTGTGAACATTTATCTCATTCATTTCGAGTTTGTGCTTACGCCTTATAATGGCATGCATTCTAGCCAATAGTTCTGTTAAAGAGAAAGGTTTTGCCAGATAGTCATCGGCTCCAGCCTCTAAGCCCTTAATCCGATCATCAACATCGCCACGTGCGGTAAGTATAATCACGGCATCATCACGACCACCGATTTGTTTTAACTGATGTAGCAACTCGAAGCCATCGCCACCTGGCAACCCCAGGTCAAGTAAAATGAAGTCGTAAGAATTTACAAAGATCTTTTCTTCAGCTGATGACTTTTTCCAGGCATGTTCAATGGTGTATCCTTCTTTGCCAAGGAATTCGGCCATTTCCAGTGCTAATGTTTTTTCATCTTCAACAATAAGTATTTTCATTTCTAATATGCTAAAAACCTTCATGAGTTTATTATTCTAAAATAATAAACTCATGAAGGTTTCTGTAATATTAATCAATTAGATTTCTATTTCCAACCGCCTCCAAGGGCTCTGTATAAATTAACAATTGATTGAAGTTTCTGAAGACGATCATTTATACCATTCAATTGCGCAGCTAACAAGCTCTGCTCAGAGGTTAAAACGTCTGTGTAGTTGGTTGCCGAGCTATAACGAAGCAACTCTTTTGTGTAATCTACAGCTTTGGTAAGAGATGCAATTTGCTTTGCCCTGGTTGTTTCTTTTTCAGATGCCGTTTGGTAAGCAAATAACGCATTTGAAACCTCCTGTCCGCTAGTTAAAAGCGTTTGTTGAAAGCCATAAAATGCTTGCTGTTGCTGTGCCTGAGCAGTTTTCAATCTTGCTTTATTTTGTCCTTTATTGAAGATAGGTTGTGTAATGCCCCCAATTAGGTTATAAAATATAGACTGGTCAAAGAAATTTTTCAGGTCAAGGCTTGATAATCCACCATTAGCAGTTAATGTTAAAGCAGGGTAGAAGTATGTTTTTGCTGTATTCGTATTTTCAAATGCTGCTCTAAAAGCAAATTCAGCCGCCTGGACATCTGGTCTATTTTGTAATAACTGTGAAGATACACCTGTCTCCAAAGCATTATATGGCTGTTGCTCATCTAAAGTAGTACGGTCAATAGTTCCAGGTCCTTTTCCTAAAAGTATGCTAAGTGCATTTTCTGTCTCTTTGATACTCTTTTTAAGATCTGGAATGGTAACCTGCGCCGCATATAAATTTGCTTCACTTTGTACAACTGCTGCTCCATTAACTATTGCACCTTCTTTTAAAGATTTCATAGTTTCTACATCAGTTTCTCTAATTTTTACAGTTTGCTCTGTAATAGCTAATTGTTTATCCAGTGCAAGTAAGTTGTAATAAGTGTTTGCAATATTAGCAATTAGCTGTGTTTGCACTGCCCTTTTTGCCGCATCTGTTTGGAGTAAAGAAGCATATGCTGATCTTTTAGCACTACTCAGTTTACCCCAGATATCAGCTTCCCAGCTTGTACTCAATTGTGCTTTATAGGTTTGCGTTTCTGTATTGATATTTATTCCTGGAGGGAAGTTTAATGCCGCTCTGGATTGTTTAGCATCGGTAACAGATAAATCGCCACTTAGACTCGGTAAAAAAGCAGCTTTACTTTGTCTTAATGTAGCTTCAGCAATTTTAATACGTTCAACAGCCTGCTTTAAATCAAGGTTTTCATTTAATCCCTGTTGAATTAAAGTTTGTAAAGTGCCATCAGCGAATAAAGTTTTCCAGGGCAAATTGGCAATGGTCGCAGTATCGGTTCCGGTTTTGTCGCGGTATAGATCATTGCTGTTTACGGCCGGGCGTTCGTATTTTTTAGTTACACAGGCGGTTAAACAGAGTGTGGCAAAACCGATGATTATATAAGATTTATATCTAAAGTTCATGTGATTAAATTTAATGTTCACGGGTATCTACTGCCGGGAATTCAATTTCCGCTTGTTCTTTAACAATACCCTCTTCAAAAGGAGATTTGTTACTTACTTTTTCTTGCAAGGTTTGAAAAATGATAAATAGTGCAGGAATAACAAATATTCCAAATATTGTCCCTATAAGCATTCCTCCAACGGCACCGGTACCAATAGATTTATTACCTGCAGCTCCAACTCCTGTTGAAAGCATTAAAGGTAATAGCCCAAGAATAAAGGCAAATGATGTCATTAAAATAGGACGTAAACGTGCAGTTGCACCATTAATAGCCGAATTTACTATGCTCATGCCTTTTCTTCTTCTGTCTACAGCAAATTCGACAATCAAAATTGCATTTTTAGCCAAGAGGCCCACAAGCATGATCAAGGTGATTTGCGTGTAAATGTTATTATCGATTCCGAAAATCTTATCAAAGATAAATACACCAGCTAAACCTATAGGAAGCGAAATTAGAACAGCAAGAGGTAGGATGTAACTCTCGTATTGCGCACAAAGTAAAAAGTAAACGAACACAACACATAGAAGGAATATAAAAATGGTTTGACTACCACTTGACATCTCTTCACGAGATAATCCTGAAAATTCGTAGCCATAACCCACCGGTAGGTGTATTGCCGCTTCTTCTTGTACGGCTTTTAATGCATCACCAGAACTATATCCATTGTTTGGGTTTCCGGTTACAGCAATAGATGTAAATAAGTTAAAGCGGGAAATTGCCTGAGGACCATAAACCTTAGTTAAGGTTATGAATTCACTAACGGGTGCCATTTTGCCGCTTGCATTTCTTACATATATGTTATTTAAGCTAGCCTGATTTGCCCTGTATTGCGCATCAGCCTGGAACATAACACGGTATTGTTTTCCGTATTTGTTGAAGTTGGATGCATAAACACCACCATAGTATCCCTGTAGAACACTTAAAACATCGGTAACAGTTAGTCCAGCCTGTTTTACCGTGGCTACATTAACATCAATTTGATATTGAGGGAAATTAGGGTTAAAGGAAGTAGATGCATATTGAATTTCAGGTCGTTTGCTAAGGGCAGCAAGGAAATCGTTTCCTATGGTATTGAACTTATTAATATCACCACCAGTTTTATCTTGTAACTGAAACTCAAAACCTCCACTGGTACCAAAACCTTGAATTGTTGGCGGTGCAAAGAAAATGATTTTTGCGCCTTTGATACTTGCTGTTTTAGCAAATAATTCACCAATAATCTGCTTTACGTCACGAGTTCTTTCATTCCAGGGTTTAAGTCTTGAAATTACCATGCCATAAGAACTTCCGGATCCACTAATCATACTTCTACCCACTACTCTAATGGAGTTTTTAACCTCTGGAACTGCGTGAACTATACTGTCAATTTGTGCAATAACCTCGTTTGTGCGTTCCTGTGAAGTAGAAGCTGGTAATGAAATATCAGACATAATGGTACCTAAATCCTCATTCGGAACAAATCCTTTAGGGGTAGTGTTCATTGTCCAAATTAAAACTACTGTGAATATAGCGATGCCTAAACCAGCAATCCATTTCCTTCTGGCAAGAAATTTAACAGATCTTTTGTATCTGTTAGTCATCATGTCGAATGATGTATTAAAACCTACATAGAATTTTTGAAGGAAACTTTTCTTCTTCTCATGATCTTCTTCGTGCGGTTTTAAAAACAGCGCACACAAAGCAGGGCTCAATGTTAATGCATTAATTGCTGATAATATAATTGCAATGGCAAGGGTTAAACCAAATTGTTTGTAGAATACCCCCGAAGACCCCTGGATAAAACTTACCGGAATAAAAACAGCAGCCATAACCAATGTGATGGATATGATTGCTCCCGTGATATCCTCCATGGCATCAATAGTAGCCTTTTTGGCCGATTTATAACCATGATCGAGTTTAGCATGGACCGCTTCAACTACTACAATGGCATCATCCACAACAATACCAATGGCAAGAACCAGAGCAAAGAGTGTTAATAGATTTATTGTAAAGCCAAAAAGATTTAAGAAAAAGAATGTACCAATAATAGCCACCGGAACACTAATTGCGGGAATTAGAGTCGATCGGAAATCCTGAAGAAATATAAATACAACTAAAAACACGAGTATAAATGCTTCAACAAGTGTATGTATTACTTTTTCAATTGATGCATCTAGAAAATCATTAACATTTACAAGTGGTGCATAATGAACGCCTTTTGGAAAGTTAACCGATGCATCGTCCAAAACCTTTATTGCACCTTCAATAACATCTTTTGCATTCGATCCTGCGGTTTGGTTTATAGCAATACCAAGTGCAGGCTTCCCATCAAACCTTACTGAACTGGCATAACTTTGAGCTCCTAATTCAATTCTTGCAATATCCTTAAGACGTAATACTTGTCCATTTGCCGCAGTCCTGATAATGATATTACTAAACTCGCTCTCACTTTTTAAGCGCCCTGAATATTTTAATGTATATTGAAATGCCTGATTGCCTTGTTCTCCAAATTGGCCCGGTGCTGCTTCAACATTTTGTTCAGCAAGCACTACATTAATATCATTCGGCACTAAGCCATAGGTTGCCATAACTTCTGGCTTAAGCCAGATTCGCATGGTATAATCCATTAAACCAAAAGCATTCGCATCACCAACACCATTGATACGCTTAATTTGGGGTATTAAGTTAATGTTGGCGTAGTTTTGAAGAAATGTCTGGTCATAGGATGGATTATCACTATAAATACCGAAAATCAAAACGTTACTTGCTTGTTTTTTTGCAGTTATTACGCCTGAACGTGTAACCTCAGCAGGTAATAAACTGGTAGCTCTTGATACACGGTTCTGAACATTTACAGCTGCCAGATCCGGATTTGTACCCAGTTTAAAGTTTACTGTAATTGTTGCTGTACCATCATTACTGGCTGTTGAGGTCATATAGGTCATATCCTCAACACCGTTAATCTGTTCCTCAAGCGGAACAACAACACTGTTCATCACAACATCAGCATTCGCACCCTGATAGGATGCAGATACCTGAACTGTTGGTGGGGCAATTTCTGGATATTGAGATACAGGTAAAGTAATTAAACCTAATACCCCCAATATTACAATTATAATGGATATAACTGTTGATAAAACAGGTCTCTCTATAAATTTCTTAAACATATATTCTATTTCAACCGGTTATTGCCGGATTGGATAAACTGTTATTTATTTTTTAAGATCAGCGAATACTGAATCTGCACTTTTCTCTTCCGGTTTAATCTCTGCACCGTCCTTTAAAGATTGAAAACCTTCAAGTACAATCTTATCTCCGGCTTTAAGGCCTTTGGTAACTACATAGAAATTGCCTTTTGCATTTTCCATAATTTCGATCTCCGTATTTTTAATGATCCCCTTGTCATCAACAACAAATACAAACTTTTTTCCTTGTAAATCAGTAGTTGATTTTTGAGGAATAAGAATGGCATTTTCCAGATGCTGAGGTATACGTACCGATGCGCTGGCACCGCTTCTTAAGAGTTTAGAAGGGTTTGAGAATGTGGCTCTCAAGCTTGCTGAACCAGTGTTGGTATTTATTAAGCCATTTATAGACTCAATTTTTCCATTCTCAGCATAGGCACTTCCATCAGCTAATATCAACGATACTGCAGGAATGTTTTTCATTTGTGCCTCAAGTGTTGCGCCTTTATAATTCCTCGAAAAGTCAAGAAGTTGTTTCTCATTTAAAGAGAAATAAGCATAAACTTTTGAAATATTTGATACAGTGGTTAGCGGTTCTGCACTGCTGCCACTTACAAGGCTACCGGTTTTAAAAGGTATACTACCAATTACACCGTCAACGGGACTGGTAATTGTAGTGTAACCAAGGTTTACCTTTGCATTTACTAGTTCAGCTCTCGTTTGAGCTAATGCAGCTTTTCTACTTTGAAGTGTAAGTTGAGCAGCATCTAGATCATACTTACTAATAATATCTTTCTCAACTAAGGGCTTTGTTTTGTTTACTTGTAGCTGTGCTGCATTTACATCAGCTTCGGCACTACTGATTGCTGCGGTTGCAGTTCTAACCAGTTGTTCATATTGTGGCGCATTAATGCTAAAAAGTCGCTGACCTTTCTTTACTACAGCACCTTCATCTACGTAAATTTTCTCAATAAAGCCATCGACCTTTGGTCTGATGTCTACATTTTGAATACCTTCAATTGTTGCAGGGTAGTCTGTTTCCAAGGATGTAGATTGAGCGGTTAATGCAACAACAGGGTAGGCCTGTACCTGATTTGCCGCTCCGGCATCCTTTTTCTTATCATTACTTCCACAAGAACTAATGATTAATAAAACTGGTAATAAAAAATAAATAGATTGGAACTTTGTTTTCATTCTTGTAGCAGGTTTTAAAGATATTTACTATCGGGTTGCGAAATTATTCATAGTTTAAAATAGATAAAACATCAAAATGTAATGTTTAAGCTATTTCAACTTTTGTAACTAAAGCTTTGCAGAAAACTAATGAAATGATAATTGGGTTGGTGACCCGAAAATCAGACGGGTAAATGCTGATGAACCTGCTCTAGGGCAAAATCGAGCTGTTCTTCTTGTGTTAATTCTGTATTGTCGAGAATTATAGCATCCTCGGCCCGGGTTAGCGGGCTTTCTGCACGTGTAGTATCTGCGTAATCTCTATGAGCCAGATTTTCAAAAACGTCTTCCAGAGAAGTAATTGTATCGCCCTTACTTTGTAATTCTTTAAAGCGACGTTCGGCCCTGATTTTGGGGTCCGCAGTCATAAAAAACTTTACCTGAGCATCGGCAAATACTGTTGTGCCTATATCGCGGCCATCCATTACAATATTTTTTGACTTACCCATGCGTTGTTGCTGTTTTACCATTTCTTTACGCACAATTTTGTTCGCAGAGACTTCGCTAACGTTTTCAGAAACTGGCATTTGTCTGATCTCTTCAGAAACTTCCTCACCGTTCAGCGTAATGTGAGATTCGTAATCCCTTGAGTGGAAGTTTAATTCGATATGCTGAAGTGCATCTTTTACTGCCTCAGGATCGCTAATGTCGACTTTATTGCGAATAAAGAATAGGGTAACGGCACGGTACATGGACCCACTGTCTATATAAATGAAACCTAGTTTTTTGGCTAAAGCCTTTGCAAGAGTACTTTTTCCGCAAGAAGAATAGCCGTCAATAGCTATAACCAGGTTTTTTCTCATATAAGGCAAAGTTAATAATTTGAGGAATGATTTTCAATCAAAATTTCTAATAAAGTAAATTGATGGCAATGGAAATAATTACTTTTGCGGCATGATACCCACTAAGGAAGATATTGTTAAAGTTGTGCTATTTAAAACTTCACGTAGCGGAGGTAAGGGCGGACAAAATGTAAATAAGGTTTCAAGTAAGGTTGAACTAATTTTAAATATACACTCAGCACCCTTTTTAAATGAGGATGAAAAGGAACTTTTAAATGAAAGGTTAGCGCATAGGCTAGATCAGGAAGGAAACCTGCATATTGTTTCACAAGAAGACCGCAGTCAACTGATGAACAAAGAAAGAACCATTATTAAATTAATTGCATTGCTGAAATCTGCGCTTCACATTCAAAAAAATAGGAAGCCAACAAAAATCCCTAAATCAGTTATCAGAAAAAGATTGGCAGATAAGCAAATAACAGCAGCTAAAAAAGAAAACAGAAGGCGCCCGCAGTTCGACTAATTAATTAAATCTGTAAAACATACTAATTGATCCATACTGGTGTGCTTTAGCTGTGCTTTTTATCTCTTTTGTTTTAAATAGCATTCCGAAATCAAATGTGAAGCGTTGTGAGCTGTAATTAAATCCAATCTGCTGAGCAAAAACAATAGGTTTTATACCAAATGTAACCGGACTATTGTTGTTGAACATGCTTCCTTGTACTGTTGCGTCATAAGCAACAAAATTCAATTGTGGCTTGGCGTAAAAGAAAATCTCTCTTTTTACCAATGCTTTTGTTTTTGCATTATTTCCAATTACTGCATTTGTATAAGCGGAATTGAACAGTTGATTAATGCCGCCTGCTCTAAATAAAATACCTGCCCCCGCCCCACTAAATGTGGTACCCACATTTGCATAACCATCAAATGAAAAATCAATAGCATTGTTGGATGCACGGTGTAATAGCTTTGTGTATTGGGCTGAAAGATTTACCGCCATCTCATTTCTGATCTGATATTGCCAGCCATCAAGCTCATAAAAGCCCACAGTATTATGTAATAGCTCTTGTCCGTCTTCAGCTAATGAATTTGGCCCGGTTGTTCCTATTTCTATACTGGTTTTTAGTACACTTTCATTACTATGGAACCAGCTTAAAGCACCTCCAACATATAAATACCCTGCAAATGGCCTGTCTTGTTTTTCAGGATCTGGTGCATAGCCCGAAATAGGGTTATACATTTTTTGCCCGGCAGATATTTCATAGGTTTTTTTTTCTAGTCCATTCTTTAGCTTGCTCTGATCCATCGCTCTGCGATAATTAATAAATAAACCATTGGTGTAGTAACGGTCAGAACCTTGTGCAAGATAAGAGTCATTGTCGCTTTTAAAACCGAACTCATTCTTGAAAGTTTGAGCGGAAGCACTAAATGTTAATATAGATAGAATCGAAAATAAGAGAATGGATTTGCTGTTCATTTGTTGGTTGTAAAAAAAAACTCCGGTATAAATTACCGGAGTCTAATATAGTACTTAATGACTAAATATAAGCCAATAGCCATTATTCGAAATAAATATTATGCCTTAGTTAGCAATTGGATTTGGTTTAACATTAAGATTCTGAGGATTTTTGACTTTTTCCTTAGTTAACGCAATCTCAATTACCTCTTTCATTTCGGTTACATAATGGAAGTTAAGATCCTTAATGTAACTTTCTTTGATTTCTAAAATATCTTTTTTGTTTGATTTACAAAGAATTACATCTTTAATGTTTGCTCTTTTTGCCGCGAGTATTTTTTCTTTTATACCTCCAACCGGCAAAACTTTACCACGTAATGTAATCTCTCCGGTCATAGCCAGATTAGGTTTTACCTTACGTTGAGTAAATGCAGAAGTTAGGGCAGTTAGCATAGTTATGCCTGCTGATGGGCCATCTTTAGGAGTAGCTCCTGCCGGAACGTGAACATGAATATCCCATTGATCAAACAGTAAATGATCAATATCAAACAAATCAGCATGAGCCCTTAAATAAGCCAATGCTATAATGGCAGATTCTTTCATTACTTCACCCAGATTACCCGTTAAGGTTAACTTTCCTTTTCCCGGGCTTAAGCTTGCTTCAATAAATAAGATATCGCCACCCACCTGGGTCCATGCTAATCCGGTTACAACACCGGCAACTTCGTTACCTTCGTAAAGGTCTTTATCGTAAATTGGAGCTCCAAGTATGCGTTCAACATCTTCAGAAGTTAAATTAGGCTCATAAGTTTCATCCATGGCAATTTTTGTAGCCACGCCTCGTACAAGTGAACCAATTTTTTTCTCAAGGCCACGAACTCCTGATTCACGGGTATAATCTTCAATCACTTTTTCAATTAAAGCTCCTTTTAAGGTAATATCTTTAGATTTTATGCCGTGTTGTTCCTTTTGTTTAGGAAGTAAATACTTTTTAGCAATTTCTATCTTTTCTTCAATGGTATAGCCATTTACCTCAATTATTTCCATACGATCCAGCAAAGCCGGCTGAATAGAGCTTAAAGAGTTAGCCGTTGCAATGAAAAGGACATTGGATAGATCGTAATCCGCCTCAACATAATGATCGTTAAAAGCATTGTTTTGTTCTGGGTCTAATACTTCTAAAAGGGCAGATGAAGGGTCCCCTCTAAAATCAGAGCCTACTTTATCAATCTCATCTAAAACAAATACTGGATTAGCAGCACCCGCTTTTTTGATAGACTGTATGATCCGGCCTGGCATTGCACCAATATAGGTTTTTCTGTGACCGCGAATTTCTGCCTCGTCTCGTATTCCTCCAAGAGCCATACGGACATATTTCCTGTTTAAAGCTTTAGCAATTGACTTTCCTAATGATGTTTTACCAACTCCCGGAGGGCCAACCAAGCAAATGATAGGAGCTTTCATATCACGTTTAAGCTTAAGTACAGCCAAATACTCTATAATCCTTTGTTTTACCTTTTCAAGGCCAAAATGATCTTTGTCTAAAATACGCTGTGCACGTTTTAGGTCAAAATTATCCTTAGTGAAATCATTCCAAGGTAGGTCTAGCAACAATTCCAGATAGTTTATCTGAACAGAATAATCTGGAGCGGCAGGATTCATTCTGCCTAATTTTTCCAGTTCTTTATTGAAATGACTTTCTATATGTAATGCCCATTTTTTCTTCTTTGCACGGGCTTGTAAAGCCTCGTACTCCAAATCAGATGAATTACCTCCCAGTTCTTCCTGTATTGTTTTTAATTGTTGGTTCAGAAAGTAATCTCTTTGTTGCTTATCAAGGTCAGTTCGTACTTTAGACTGTATCTGGTTTTTAAGTTCAAGCATTTGAAGCTCCAGTGTTAACAGTTCCATTACCATCATGGCACGTTCACGCAGGTTAGTCATTTCAAGCATTTTTTGCTTGTCAGACACATCGGCATTCATATTCGATGATATGAAGTTAATCAGGAAGGAAGTGCTTTCAATATTTTTTAATGCAATTCCAGCCTCGCTAGGGATGTTTGGAGACAGTTGAATAATCTGGCTCGACATTTCTTTGATAGAAGCCACCAAAGCTTTAAACTCTTTGTCGCTTTTATGTTTAGCTTCAGTAAACTTACTAATCGTTACTTTAATATAAGGCTCTGACTGAACTTCTTCGATTAATCTGAAGCGCTGCTTTCCCTGAATAATTACCGTAGTATTTCCATCAGGCATTTGAAGCATTTTGATAATGTGGGCAACTGTACCTACACTGTTTAATTGCTCAAAGGTGGGATCCTCTATAGAAACATCACGTTGTGAAACAACTCCAATAATCCGATTTCCTTTATAAGCTTCTTTTATAAGTTTTATTGATTTATCTCTTCCTACAGTAATAGGAATAACCACACCTGGAAATAAGACTGTATTTCTAAGTGGGAGTATGGGCAGGACCTCTGGTGTTTCTTCATTGTTCATTTCATCTTCGTCTTGTTGAGACATCAACGGAAAAAACTCAGTATCTTCATTTATGATAGGTAGTGCATTGCTAAAATCAAATTGATCTTGTTTACTCATTAATATAGTCCTTCTTAAAATTAAAAAACGACAATCTGACAGCATGTCGCTTGCGAAATTATTAATTATATTGAATACCTATAATTTCAACTCCTGTGCCAAAAGCACTATAAGTTGTTTTCTATGTTAAAAAGTCAGGTAAAAAATAATAATCCTTATACCCATCATATTTTTAATTATTTAACGTTTAGTATATCATATTTGTAAATGGTATGATAGTTGCCTAATGTAAACTCCGAGATACCTGGGAAAAAAAAGTTTAAAATTTGTTAGGGTATTGAATAAAACTAAATATATTTATTTTTTAATAAAAATTAATGAACTATTTCAAGCAAACAATTCTGGTATTACTTGTGATTTCGGCCAACAGTAGTATTGCTCAAAACAATAACTACGATAAGTTGGGAATGCAGGCCTGGTTAAAGGGTGATTATAAAGGTGCAGTGGCTCAATTAGAAAAAGCGGATACCAAAGACCCTAATAATTCTAACGTTTTAAAAATGTTAGGTTATTCTTATTACCAGTGTGGCGATTATGAAAATGCGATAAATACATATAGCCGTTTCCTGACTTTAAAACCATCAGATTACTCCGCATATTATTATAGGGGAAAAGCCAGATTAAATGTGGCAAATGATCCAAAAGAATCACTAAATCAGATGAGAGAAAGCTTTTATCTAGCTGCTATTAAAGATTTTTCGAAAGCAATAGAGATAAACGGGGAAGAAGATCCTCAGTTGTTACAAAACAGAGGATTGGCCTATAAGGACTATGGAATTTATAAATCCTATAAGATAAAAAAGGCAGTAGAGAAAAAAGCCTGCATTACCTTATTCAACAATTCGGTTTCGGATTTTCAAAAGATACTACTTGTTCAGCCACAACGTAAAGACATCATATCTTTAATTGATTACGTAAAAGCCCAGGTAACCAGTTTAAAATAATAAGAAGCTTAGCTTAATAAAAAAAGACCAATGCATAATTTGCATTGGTCTTTTTTTATTGGAAAGATCCAGTAATTGTATATGATTTTTTGGATAGTAATTTAATGTTTTGCGTTTTCTTAACCTGGTATAGACTGTCTGCATAGTAGGTCAAGGTATCAATAGACGTGTACAGAGAATTTGTATTTTTTATTAGTACTTTAAGACCAAACACCTCATCGTTTTTATAAACTACTGAGATCTCCTTAACCGGAACTTTCTCATTATCGGAAGAATAAAGCTCCTGATCCTTTGATTTTTTAAGTTCAAACAAACCTTTCCATGAAGCCCTATTCATGTCAGCGTCCGAAAAAAGAGCTAATTCCTTTTTCCAATCAGGGATTTTAATGCGCTTACTTTCTGTAGCACCATTCACACTTACTGTTTTGTTTATTAAGGGATTCTCTTTGTTTAGCCTTGTAGCTTCTTTTTCAAAATACCCTTTTACATCAAAATAGGTTAAGTCAGTTTTCTGTTTTTTATCAGTTGAATTGCTACAACTGATAAAAAACAAAGGAATGAAAAATGATAAAATTGTGTTTTTCATTTATACTAAACTGTTACCAGTCATAATTTCCGGCTTTTGAATACCCATTATTTGTAAAATAGTAGGGGCAATATCTCCTAGTTTGCCGTCAGCAACAGATTTGAAATCTTTATCAATTAAAATACAGGGAACAAGATTAGTTGTATGGGCAGTGTTAACAGAGCCGTCGCCATTTATCATATATTCTGAATTGCCGTGATCTGCAAGTATAATAAACGAATATCCATTTTCAATTCCTTTATTTACTACAATCTCAGCACAGCTGTCAGCTGTTTCAACAGCTTTAACAACAGCATCAAATACTCCAGTATGGCCCACCATGTCAGGGTTTGCAAAATTTAGACAAACAAAATCCGGCCAGCCTGTCTCCAGTTCTTTGCAAATAGCTTCGGTAATTCCTGCAGCACTCATTTCTGGCTGCAAATCATAGGTTGCTACTTTTGGAGAAGGGATAAGGATCCTTTTTTCATTTTCGAACTCTTGTTCTCTACCACCCGAGAAGAAGAAAGTTACGTGAGGATATTTTTCTGTTTCTGCAATTCGGATCTGGTTCTTATGATTTTTTTCAAGTACCTCTCCAAGAGTCTGAGAAAGATCGTCCTTGGTAAATATAACTTTTACGTTATTAAAACTTTCATCATAAGTTGTCATAGTAACATAATACAGTGGCAATTTATGCATTCCAAAATCAGGATAATCAGCCTGACTTAATACAGAAGTTATCTCTCTTCCTCTATCTGTTCTGTAATTGAAACAGATAACCACATCATCAGGTTGTATAGTTGCGACAGGTGAACCATCTGATTTTGTAATTACAACAGGTTTAATAAACTCATCAGTGATGCCATCCTTATAGGATTGCTCTATCGCAGAAATAGGATTACTGGTAGCCTCGCCAACACCTTTTGTAAGGAGGTCATAAGCTAACTTAACTCTTTCCCATCTGGAATCTCTATCCATAGCATAATAGCGGCCAATTAAGCTGGCTATTTGAGCATTAGAAGTTTCTAAGTGGCGATTAAGGTCTTCAATAAACTTAAGGCCTGAGTTTGGGTCGGTATCTCTTCCATCTAAAAAAGCATGTACAAATACATCTTTAAGTCCTTGTTCATCAGCTGCATCACATAATGCCTTTAGATGGTTGATATGAGCATGAACGCCCCCATCTGAAACAAGGCCTATAAAGTGAACTTGTTTATTATTATTTTTAGCATAATTAAAAGCATCTAGTAAAACCTCATTCTGATGCAAAGTTCTATCGCTTATTGCTTTATTGATTCGTCCGAGTTCCTGATATACTACTCGTCCGGCACCTAAGTTCATATGGCCAACTTCCGAGTTTCCCATTTGTCCTGCTGGTAAACCAACAGCTTCTCCGGAAGCCTCAAGCTTTGAGTTAGGGTATTTTTTTAATAAGGAATCAAAGAATGGAGTGTTGGCAGCATAAGCGGCATCAGATTTGTCTTTTTTTCCATAACCCCAACCATCAAGGATAAGTAATACTAGTTTTTTATTATTCATTATTGTCTACTTTTCGTTTATTAACAAAGATAAGTCTATTGTGCCTTTTTTTTGAACCTAATTAAAATTCATATCAATATTTGTATGTTTTTACAAGAACATGTCAATATATTTTATAGTACCACATACTGAGTGGTTTGTGTTATAAGTGGTTTTTATGCCATTAATGGCATAGTTTATGTGCAAGAATGATCATTAGCTATTTAGAGATTATGAAGCCCTTACTTTCATTATTTGTTTTTTTTATTCACTTTTCCTCTTTTGCTGCTATTCAGGGCGATATTATTGATGGCTTATCAACAAATTTTAAAGCTGGAAATTCAAAAGAAATAGCCGCTCATTTTTCTCCTTCTGTTGACTTAATTATAATAGATGAGGAAGATGTATATTCAAAAGCACAAGCTGAACAAATATTAAGAAGTTTTTTTACTAAATATATTCCTGTAAAATCATCCGTAATTCATAGGTTAAATACCAATCCCAATTACAGATACGGGGCCCTTTCTCTTGTTACAAAGAATGGAACTTTTAGGGTTTCCATTACAATGAAAAAGGCCGGCAATGCTTTTTTTATTACTGAATTAAGAATTGAGACTGAGAAATAGTTGTAAAATGCTATTTTTGGGTTTAAATTTAAGTTTTGGATAAGCTAACTATAGATCAATTTATAAAAAATGCTGTTGCGGAAGATTTGGGCGATGGAGATCATACCTCCTTATCAACCATTCCGGCAAATGCTCAGGGGAAAGCGAAGTTGCTAATTAAAGAAGACGGTATTGTTGCCGGAGTAGAATTGGCATTGCAGATCTTCAATCATATTGACCCTAGATTAATCGTAGAAGTATTTATTAAAGATGGGGCTCCCGTAAAATATGGAGATATTGTTCTAACAGTATCGGGTAGTACGCATTCAATTTTGTTGGCCGAGCGCCTGGTTTTGAATTGCATGCAGCGTATGAGTGGCATTGCAACAAAAACCAATCATGTGGTTGCGCTTTTAGGTAACTATAAAACTAAACTTTTAGATACAAGGAAAACCACTCCCGGATTAAGGTATCTCGAGAAATGGGCTGTGAGGATTGGTGGAGGTGTAAATCATCGCATAGGGCTATATGATATGATTTTAATTAAAGACAATCATGTTGATTATGCCGGGGGTATTGCAAATGCTATTAATTCTGCAAATCAATATTTAAAAGATAAAAAAAAGACACTCGATATTGAGATCGAGGTTAGAAATTTATCCGAATTACAAGAGGTTTTAAAGAATGGCAATGTAAACAGGATCATGTTAGATAATTTTACATTTGCCGATCTCAAAGAGGCTGTTAAAACAATTAATGGTAAATATATTACAGAAGCCTCGGGAGGTATTACTGAAGAAAATGTTGCAGAATATGCTGCTTGTGGAGTAGATTTTATATCCATGGGGGCATTAACACATTCTGTTAAGAGTTTAGACATGAGTTTAAAAGCCTTTTAGGTTATGATTTCCATCTATTCTATTTCAGCAGTTATTTTAGCATATCTGTTTGGTTCTATACCAACAGCGGTGTGGCTTGGCCAGGCGTTTTATGGTGTAGACGTTCGGGAATATGGAAGCGGCAATGCAGGTGCAACCAATACATTTAGGGTACTTGGCAAAAAGGCCGGTATTGCTGTAATGACAATAGATATTGCAAAAGGTTACACAGCAACAAAGCTTGCATACTTTATAGGTCTCTCTGTTACGGGTCCTCAAAATTCTTCGCAATTTATTAATTATGAGCTAGCCCTTGGTGTTACAGCTGTTATGGGCCATTTGTTCCCTATCTTTGCCGGATTTAGAGGCGGAAAGGGAGTAGCAACTCTTTTTGGAATGATTTTGGCAGTTAACTTCACAGCAGCGATGTTTTGTGTTCTGGTATTTGTAGTAGTATTATTGGCAACTAAATATGTTTCACTAAGTTCTATTTGTGCAGGGTTCACCTTCCCATTAAGCATAGTGTTCATAATTCATTCTTCAGTAAAGTCAGAGGTTTTATATGGTATGTGTGTTTGCATACTTATTTTGGTAACACATCAAAAGAACTTGGAGCGACTACTCAAAGGCAAAGAATCTAAAGTATATCTGTTTAAAAAAAGACAAATTAACTAACCTTAATCTAATGAAAAAGATATTAATAATCGGGGTAACAGCAATTGGCCTGGCGTTTTCCTCGTGCTCTACAGTTCCCTTAACAGGCAGAAGCAGGCTAAATCTGGTAAGTGATGATCAGGTGTTGCCAATGGCCTTTCAGGCGTATTCACAGTTTCTTACTGAGAATAAAACAGCAGTATTATCTTCAACAAATGCCCAGGCCCAACGCGTTAAACGGGTAGGAAACAGTCTTATATTATCTGTAAAAAGTTATATGAATAATAATGGCTATGCGGATTTAATTAAGGATTATAAATGGGAAGTAAATGTTGTAGAAAATAAGGAGATGAACGCCTGGTGTATGCCTGGTGGTAAAATTGTAGTCTATACAGGATTATTACCCGTAACTCAGGATGATGCTGGTTTAGCTACTGTTATGGGACACGAGATTGCTCATGCTATTGCAGGACACTCAGCTGAGCGTATGTCGCAACAAATGGTTTCACAAGGTTTAGGTGTTGCGGGCAATGTAGCGTTATCAAAAAATGCAAAATCTCAATCTGTATTTAATACGCTATATGGAGTAGGGACGCCTTTAGTGATGCTTAATTATTCGCGTAATCAGGAGCTGGAAGCGGATAGATTAGGGCTTATTTTTATGGCAATGGCAGGATATAATCCTCAAAGCGCAACTTCGTTCTGGCAAAGGATGGCTGCCGCCTCTCAGGGCAGTCAGAAACCACCTGAATTTTTAAGTACTCACCCTAGTGACGCTACAAGGATTGCACAAATCCAAAGAAGTATACCCGAAGCACAGAAATACTATAAATCTACAACCGGGAAACCAATAAAATAAGGAGGCATAAAGCGGTCGTCTTAAAACGGTCGTCATCTCGAAAGAAGAGAGATATCTCTTGGATAACACAGGCAAGAGATATCTCTCTTCTTTCGAGATGACGAAATGGAGATAGCATGATTTCATTGATTATGATACATGCTCTTCAAGAGTTTGCATAATCGCTGATGCTTTAAGCATACACTCTTCATATTCAGCGGTAGCATTAGATGCGTATGTAATTGCCCCTCCGACCTGAAAGGACAGATATTTTGATGAAGATTGGTACAAGATGCTTCTGATGATCACATTAAAATCAAAGTTCCCCTCAGGCGTTATATATCCAAATGTACCAGAGTAAGCGCCACGGCGGCTAAATTCATACGCTTCTATCAGTTCCATGGCTTTTATTTTCGGCGCGCCCGTCATCGAGCCCATAGGGAAAGCATTTTTTATGGCGTCAATAAAATGTATCCTGGGATCTAACTGACAGGTAACTGTTGATATCATTTGATAAACCTGGGCGAAGCCATAAATTCCAAAAAGCTCTTCAACCACTACGGTTCCCTTCACCGCACTTTTGGTCAGATCATTTCTAACCAGATCCACAATCATTACATTTTCCGCCTGTTCTTTAGCATCATTTTGCAGGTTGAGCTTTATAAGTTCATCTTCCTTTATGTTGCTGCTTCGTCTGGCAGTTCCTTTAATCGGCTGTGAGATCAGTTTATTTCCTCTTTTACAGAGAAATCTTTCCGGACTGGCCGATAATATGTACTGATCTTTTATTTTAAAGAAACCTGAAAATGGAGTAGGGGATACCTTTTTTAATTTTGTGTAGATATTTAAAGGGTCTATATGGGCGTGTTCAGCAAAAAATTCCTGACAAAAATTAACCTCATATATGTCACCTCTTATAATATGTTCTTGTAGCTCTTCAACTGTTTTGATATAGAGCTCTTTTGATAGCCTACTTTGAATTTCAATTCCAGAGTGGGTTTCCTGGTCATCACTGGTATATTCCTCAATTTGATTTAACAGGGTTTGGTCTCCAAGGATAACCTTTATTTCTCCTTTAACCACTGCAATAAGGTATTTGGGGACAAAGAAAAACAAATCGGGAAAATTAAGACTGTCAGAATTCCCTGAGTCTAATTGTTCAACCTCGTTTTTGAGGTCGTAACTAAGTAGTCCGAACATCCAGTTTTTCTGGACTCCATAAAATTCTTTCAAGGAATCAAAAGCCGCGCCGTATTTAAGATTAATCGATTCTTTAATGCCAACGGCTAATAGGAAATCAAATTCTCCATAGGAATCAGGATAGCTGTTCGAATCATAGCAACAACAAACATCAAATGCGTTGGCCCATTGCAATGCTTTTTCTTTAAACGAATCTAAATCCTGTACTTTCATTTTGTTTGCGCAAATGTATAGAATATCGGAATAGCATAAACGAAAAAAGGCGACAAATAGCCACGAATGGTCGGAAGAAATTCCGGCCATTTTTTATGTTTTGAAAAACAGACCAGGTTCACCGCCACACTGCACCACAATCAAGGCTATAGCTAAGTCTCTCACCTCCATT